>FWWM01000916.1_pt1 | contig 94847 bp, 97 predicted proteins | sample 2228351 | NCBI WGS metagenome assembly FWWM01 (sample SAMEA103939774, study PRJEB20133) | metagenome | reverse complement strand
CCATCGGACTAATCTTACTGGAGCAATGGCTGCCAAAACTGGTGGGCAAGGACATGTCGCCCTTCACGCCATGGTGCGAGAAGAACGCCGACGACTCGCTCATCAACGCGGCGGCTATGCACCATCGACCGGAAAGTTTTCTGCAATGGATCATCTCCACGGCGGATCGCTTGGCCTCCGGTTTCGAGCGAGAGGAATTCGACCGTTACAGCCGCGCGCCCGACGAGCATGAACAAGAGGGGCGACGACTCAATCACTACACCACGCGGCTGGAAACCCTGCTGGAGCGCATCCGCTTCAGTGACAAAACAGAGACGGACAGGACGCAGACGAGCCAATGGCGCTATCCGCTCAAACCCCTGTCGCCAAAGCCCATTTTCCCCGTTCGCGCCACGGAATGCGAAAACGATGGCAAGGACGAAGCACAGGCTCGCTACCTCAAGCTGTGGAAACAGTTTCTCGATGGCGTCAAACGCATTCCGGAAAGTCATCGGCATAACTTGGCGCTGTGGCTCGATCACTTCGACAGCCTCTGGCTCACCTTTACCCATGCCATCCCCTCGGCGACGGCCGGCATCACGGGTAGGGTGCGGCCGGATGTATCCCTTTATGATCACTCCAAGGCCACAGCGGCATTGGCCGTAGCACTCTGGCGCTATCACCACGACCGCGGCGACGATACGGCGCTCATACGCGAGCAGTTGCGCGCGCAATGGGACCGAGAGCGCCAAGACACCCCCGAGGCTTAGGAAGTCTGGGAAGCGGAGAAATTCCTGCTGGTACAGGGAAGCTTCACCGGTATTCAGAATTTCATCTTCGCCGAGGGCGGCAGCTCCCAGAGGCGCGCCGCGAAGCTGCTGCGCGGGCGCTCCTTCTATGTGTCGCTACTCACCGAGCTGGCGGCTTTGAAAGTGCTGGAAAAGCTCGATCTTCCCGCCACCAGCCAGGTGGTCAATGCGGCCGGCAAGTTTCTGATCGTTGCGCCGAACACGGAGGAACCGGTCAAAACGCTGCGGGAAGTACAGAAGAAGCTCGATTGCTGGTTTCTCAAGCACACCTACGGCCAGTCTGCCCTTCTGCTTGCCTGGCTGCCGGCACGGGCAGCAGACTTCCGCCACGGGGAGGGGGAGGAGAGCCCATTTCGCTCGCTGATGAAGCGCCTGTACGAACGGTTGGAGAGCGTCAAGCTGCAGCGTTTTTAGCTATGCGGCAAGCAAGCTGCACCCGCCGTATTCGAGGGTTTCCTTGACCGCTTCGAGCATGGCGAATGCCGCATCGATGGCCGGTCACCTGCGCTAAAGGACATCGGCAATGAGACCTGGGTCAGCAAGCTGGCGGCGGACCAGATCTACACCGGCAAATGGCTCGCCACCCAAAAGCGCGTGCTCATCACAAAAAAGTCGCTCAAGTACCACACCTTGCGTCTTGACATTTTCGGCTATCGCGTGAACTTCACCGAGAGCGAAGAGGACACCGGCCGCTTCGGCAACGAGGCAAGGAACGGCAATCTCGTCCGTGCCTGGGATTTCTCGCTTCCCGAATCGTACGATGCGCCTCTCTGGAACGGCTATTTGCGTCGGCACATCAATGCCTATGTCCCGTGCTTTGGCGAGATGAATGCCTGGGAAGCGGATCGTTACCGGGGCATCGAAAACGCCGAGGATTTCGAGCCTGACCCGCGCGAGCCCAAGACCCTCAACCACCTTGCCCGTGACGACCGTCGTCAGGATGAAAACGACCGCTAAATTGGGGCCGAAGCGCTCATGACGTTGAAAGGAGACGTGGACAACCTCTGGCTCATTTTCTAGAAGGGTCTAAAGCGCCCCACCTTCGCCAAGATGGCCGCGTTCTCCCGGCAGGTGAACGCCTTCTTTACTGTGTATCTGCCGTGGCTGTGCAAAGAAGAGTTCCCAAACACCTACACCGTGTTCGCCGGCGGTGACGACTTCTTTCTCATCGGCCCATGGTTTTCGATGATCCGGCTTGCCTGCCAAATGTGCGATGAATTCCACCGGTATGTCGCCGGCAATCCGAAGCTCCACTTCTCGGCGGGCCGGTCCATGACCAAACCGGGGCTGCCCATCCGGCAACTGGCGAAGCTCGCGGGATCCGCCCTAGACAAAACCAAGTCCTATAACCCATCCCAGACAATGCCCGCCCCCAAGAACGCTGTCACCTGCTTCGGGCAAACGGTCTCATGGGGCGAATTCGATAAACTCATGCAGCTCCCAGCGCGCCTCGAACAACTTGTGCAGGCACATAAGCTTTCAATCGGTTATCTCTACGCCCTGCTCGGCTACGCGGACATGGCTGGCGAAGTTACCTCACGGCCGAAGGCCGCGCTGTGGCACTCCCACTTCGCCTATCGCACCCGCCGCCTGGCCGAAACGCGCTACCGGGAGGTCAAAACCGGGACGAGCGCGAGCGGAGGCGACGAGAATTTCAGGAACAACTTGGCGTAAAAATCGCCGGCAATGACATCGAGAAGCACGGCGCGGCCTACAAGATTGTCCTGTTCACCTACCTCTATCAGCAACGCGACTGAGGAGATGCAACATGGAAAAACAACCTCATCATGGCAACCGCAACCCGCAGCAGCGGCCTCACTCCCCCCAGCAACAAGTTGCCACGGCACCGATCCCGATCAAGTTCTCTAAACCGCTCGATCCGAAGTTGTTCAATGGCACTGCTTAGAAAGCGGCTAAAAAAGTGGCAAATGCCGATCGGGAGCGCAACAAGGCATCCCAGCTCCGTCGCTTCTACGACGAACTGGTGATGTGGGAGGCACGCACGGTCCAAAATCCAAACAAGTTCGGCGACTACCTTCCTTTCATTCGCATGCTCAATGCCAAGGCCGCGTATGCCAAAGGCCGCAAGCTTGTGGACCGTACCTTCGTTGATCTGCTACGTCAGACTCTCGCCGAGGTGAAGGACGCCGAGACACTGACTACCTGCAAGCTGTTTTGGGAGGCCTTCATGGGCTTCTACAAGCAGGAACGGCCGAACTGAACCGACCGAAGACCCAAGCATGAAACTCGTCACCATCGAAAAGATCACCGGCACGCTCGAGCTCGTTACCGGACTGCACATCGGCTCGGGCAACAACGAGATGCACATCGGCGGCACTGACAACCCGGTCATCAAGCACCCACTCACCGGCGAACCCTACATCCCCGGCTCCTCCATCAAGGGCAAAATCAGAAGCTTGCTAAAGTGGGGAGTTGGGTGTAGTCGGTCTCACGGATGGGCAACCTCTTGGGTTTAAGCACATCGAAGCGCTAAAGGAAGCAGACCGGCAGAAGGCCAAGACTCTGCTTAAGCTGTTCGGCGGTGCGCCTGAAGGCGGTGGCCGTGATGAGTCGCTGGTGAAGGAGATCGGCCCAACCCGGCTGGCCTTCTGGGATTGCCCTTTGACCAGGGACTGGGTGAAGAAGGCGAATGACCGCAACCTTCTGCTCACCGAAACCAAGATGGAAAACATGATCGACCGCATCCGTGGGGTGGCGGAACATCCGCGCAACACCGAGCGGGTGCCGGCAGGGGCAAGCTTCGAGTTCGCACTGACGATTCGTATCCACGACGGCGATGATTTGCTGCCCATGGTCTTGCGCGACCTAAGGCTGCTCGGGAAGTAACGAAAAAACCGCCGGAACGAATGCGTGCCTTACGCACAAGCCGCAAGAAGCCCGCGCGTTTCGATCTCATCAAAGTCAGATACCTGATGATGACCCGAAGCGGGCGGTGTTTGCGGTCCTCGCACGAGCTGGCAAGTGAGCAATCCTGCCGAGCGGGCCGCCTCGAGTTCTTCGCCGATATCGGAGAGAAACAGAATCTCTTCTGGCGCCAAACCGATGGCATGGGCAATCCGGCGGTAGGAGTCGGCTTGCTTTTTGGCGCCAACAGTGGTGTCGAAGTAGCCGCTAAAGAGGGGGGTAAGGTCGCCATGTTCGGTGTGCGCAAAAAAGAGCTGTTGCGCCTGCACTGATCCAGAGGAGAACACATAAAGTTTGAGACCCCGCGCCTTCCAGCGACGTAGGCAACGCACGGCGTCTTCATAGATGTGCCCCTTGAAGACACCGCGCCGAAAACCCTCTTCCCAGATCATGCCCTGCAGGGCCTTGAGGGGAGTGAGTTTGCGGTCCTCGTCAATCCAGCGTGTCAAGGTTTCGGTGAGCGCGTTGCGATCGAGATCCGCGCCCGCAAGCCGACAAACCTCTTCGAGCTGTGCGCGCACGGCTGGTTCCTCGCCGTGGGCACGAAGAAAATCGCCTAGGCGTTGCCGGGCGTAGGGGAAAAGCACATCCTTGACGAAGGCGAGTGATGAGGTTGTTCCCTCGATGTCGGTGAGTATGGCCTTTATCATGGTCTGATTCTGCCTGTGTTAAAGACTGGCGAGGGGCCAGAAGCCAACCTTGTGCAACCAAGCGGGGTGCGTGAAAAAAGGCAAGATACCGCCCCATCTTGTCGTATCGCTACAAACGGGCGCGGCGGTCCTGCAAGCTAAAGCCGCAAAGCGCCGGGCCCGGCAGGCCACGCCCAAAGGCAATAACCTTGAAGATCTCGCCCATCTCATGCGGGAGGGTTAGCTTTTTGACGGTCTGGGCGCGTTCGAGCTGCGCGCGGATGTCGGGTGCGGCCGCTTGCACAAATTTATCTAGCCCGCAACCGAGCAGAAATGCCGCCTGCGAAGTATAGCCGAGCAGCTCGAGCCCGGCCTCCTGCGCTGCAGCGGCGATGGCGGTAAAATCCACGTGTGCGCTGATATCCTGTAGGCCTGTAAGAATGAGAGGATCATCATGCGCGCGATGGCGATAATGACACATGAGCGTACCCTGGCAGCGCTGCGGGTGATAGAACTCGGCGCGCGGAAACCCATAATCCACGAGCAGCATAACCCCTGATGCCAGCCGTTCCCCGAGCGAGCGTACCCAAGCCTCAGCGTGAAAGCCGATCTCCGAGGTATATCCACTCGGCAGTCCAAGCGCGGCGACACGCTCGAGGGTGTCAACGGCGGCAGGCCGTTCGCACCAAACAAAGCCATCGTTGCGCCAGCTGACAGCAAGCTCGAGGACCGTGCCATTGCCGCCGATACGAAAGCGGGTCACTGGCAGCGCATCGAGCAATTCGTTGGCAAGCATCACACCACGAAAATCGAACTCGGGTAGCAAGTCCAGCCAGTGCACGCGCGAGAAAAACTGCGGCAGCTCACGCTGAAGCGTCGCGGCCTGTTGCGCGCGCAGCGTGGGGCTAAGCTCGAGGATGAAATAGCGCGTGGGCAGCGCATCGAGCTCGGTGAGCGCCCGTAGCAAATCGGCAGCCAGCCGCCCGCTGCCGGCACCGGCCTCGAGCAGATCGCCACCGCCGAGCCGCTCGAGGATCTCGGCACACTGGCGTGCCAGACACGCGCCAAAGAGCGGCGAAAGCTCAGGGGCGGTCACAAAGTCAGCGCCTTCGCCAAAGGGCGTCGCTCCTGCGTCATAGTAGCCGAGCCCCGGCGCGTAAAGCGCAAGCTCCATGTAGCGCGCGAAATCTATCGCGCCGCCGGCCGAGGCGATCTCCTTGCGGATCCGCTCGACAAGCGCGGCCTGGCGCGCCAGCTCAGACGGCGCAGGTAGCGGCAGCCGGTTTTGGTTCTGGATAGGCACTCGCATGGGCGAGTGTATTGGCCTTGGATGCAGATGCCGGTATTGTTTCACTTTCGCGGCTTGGGCGCGAGGCCATGCCGGACGACACACTGACCGACCAGGTAGCCCTGATCACGGGTGGTGCGCATCGCATCGGGGCAACGCTTGCCCGAGCGTTGCACGCACTTGGCATGCGCCTGGTCATCCATTACCTCAGCTCGGAGCAGGCCGCGCACGCCTTGCAGGAGGAGCTTCTGGCACGCCGGCCAGATTCTGTTTTGCTGCTGCGCGGCGACCTTAACCACGGAGAGAATCTGCTACGCCACCTGGTCAACCAGACCCTGGCCTCCTACGGGCGCCTCGACGTGGTGGTCAACAACGCCTCGCGCTTCTATCCCACCCCGCTCGGCGAGGCCACGGAGAACGACTGGGAGGACATTGTCGGCACCAACCTGCGGGCGCCGTTCTTTCTATCGCAGGCGGCTGCGCCGCACCTGAAGAAAACCAAGGGCTGTATCGTTAACATCGCCGACATCTACGGTGAGCGGCCGCTGCGCGGCTATTCGATCTACAGCGTCTCCAAGGCTGGTCTCATCATGCTTACCAAGTCGCTTGCGCGCGAGCTCGGCCCCGAGGTGCGCGTCAATGCAATTGCCCCGGGTGCCATCCTTTGGCCGGAGCAGGGGCTCGACGAAATGTCTAAGCAGCGCATCATCTCGCGCACCCCGCTCAAGCGCGCGGGCGACCCCGAGGACATCGCCCGCACCGCGGTGTTTTTGATCCGCGACGCCGGCTTCATCACCGGCCAGGTGTTGGTAGTAGACGGCGGGCGCTGGGTGGTGCTGTAACCCGCCGAAGCCGTCTTATTGGTCCGCCGCGCCAAATGGATCGAATGCGGTTTTCCGCAGCGCCCGATCCCGGCCGGGAAAGCCCTCCCACATCGAGCGGTACGTCTGTCCCGTGCAGGGGTGGCGCTGCTCGGGGGCGATCTCAGCGAGCGGCGCGAGTACGAAGGCATGTTCGGTGATCTCCGGGCGCGGCAACACGAACCCGTCCTTGTCCTTGAGAATGAGGTCGTCGTAAAGAATGAGATCGAGATCCAGCGTGCGCGAACGGAAGCCGCGCGATGCGGGACCGCGGCCGCATGAGCGCTCGATCTCGGCAAGCGCCGTGCGCAGCTCCTCGACACTCGCAGCGGTGTCGAAGGCGGCAACCAAGTTGTAAAAATCGGCGCCTTCGAAGCCGTGTGCCGGGCTCTCGTACACGCTCGATAGTTTTAGCACACCGAAGCGCTCGGCGAGCGCCCGCACCGCCGCGCGGATATGCCTTTCGCGCTCGATGTTGCTGCCGATGGAGACGTAGACCCGAGGCATGGAAGCTTCGCTAGCGCCTCCTCTTGCATGGTTTGCATGGGACCGAGGCAGGTTCGCCCATTACCGATGACGATTCAGCGGCTTGCCGCGTTCGATCACCACCCCTACATCGGCCGCGCCGCGCAGCGCCCCACGCTTGTTGACGCGCACGCGCACCCAGGCGAGCCCGAACTCCTCAAGCAGGATCCCGGCCACTTTCTCGGCCAGGGTCTCGACGAGTTGGAACTGCGATTGACCCACATATTCGATAAGCCGCTTGGCCACGGCCTTGTAATTGATCGTGTCCTCGATGCGGTCTGTGGCGGCGGCGCGGCGGATATCCGCGGCCAGGTCCAGATCGAGAATCACGGTCTGCTTGATCCGCCGCTCCCAGGGATAGACACCGATAATGCACGCGATACGCAGGTCGCGGATGTAGATGATGTCCATGTAGGTGAAGGTACAAGATACAAGGCGTACGGCACAAGCGAGGCATGGAACGTGTCCGCGACTCTTGTTTCGCGCGCTGCGCTGCAGGTATCTTTGCGCGATGCTGATTTATGCCTTACCGCTGCTCGCTTACTTGTTCGGTTCGGTCTCGAGCGCCATCGTCGTCGCCCGACTCATGGGCTTGCCAGATCCGCGCACCGTCGGTTCGCGCAATCCCGGCGCGACGAACATTCTGCGTTACGGCGGCAAGCTCGCTGCCGCGGCTACCCTGTTCGGCGACGTGCTCAAGGGGGTGGTGCCGGTCGTGCTTGCGCAGGCACTGACCGGCGATACCTGGCTGCTGGCGGCTACCGCCTTCGGCGCCTTCCTCGGGCACCTCTATCCCGTGTTTTTCGGTTTCCACGGTGGCAAGGGTGTGGCCACCGCCCTCGGGGTGTGGCTTGCACTCGACCCTTGGATCGCGCTGCTTCTGGTGGCCACCTGGCTTGCGACCGCGGCCGTGTTTCGCTACTCCTCGCTCGCCGCGCTCGTGGCTACCGCGCTTGCGCCCGTGTACGTCGCCTGGCGGCTTCCCGGTGCAGCGCCTCTCGCGCTTGCGCTCGTCATGGGCGCGCTGCTTTTCCTGCGACACAAGGACAACATCCGTCGGCTGCTCGCCGGCCAGGAGTCGCGCATCGGGCGCTAGCGCAAAAGCCGTTCATTGTAAATTTTATAAGGTCAGCGGCTTGCGCCCTTTTTGATGGCTCTGGATTCACGTTTACTGCCCGCTTCCCGGGGCATCGAGCGGCGGCAGCTCGGTGAGGGCCCAACGCGGGCGTGCCCCGAAAGCAAGCGGCTCGTACTGCCCGGCGCGCAGGCGCAGCCAGCCGGCGTAGGCGATCATGGCGCCGTTGTCGGTCGAGAACTCTGGGCGAGGATAGTAAACGCGCGCCCCAAGCGCGGTGACCGTTTCGGTGAGCACGGCCCGCAGCCGGCGGTTGGCGGCGACCCCTCCTGCGGCCACCAGCCGTTCGTGCCCGGTCTGCTCGAGCGCCCGCCGGCACTTGACGGCAAGTGTTTCGACCACCGCCTCCTCGAAGGCCAACGCCAAATCCGCGACCGTCTGCGCATCGAGCGTAAGAGGGCGTGCGGCCGTCACCACGGCGGTCTTGAGGCCGGAGAAAGAGAAATCCAGCCCAGGCCGGTCGGTCATGGGGCGCGGGAAGTGGAAGCGTCCCGGGCGGCCGTCTTCGGCCGCCCGCGCTATGGCCGGCCCGCCGGGATAACCCAGGCCGAGCAGTTTGGCGGTCTTGTCGAAGGCCTCGCCCACGGCATCGTCCATGCTCTCGCCCAGAATCCGGTAGCGTCCGATACCCGCGACGTCCGCCAGCAGCGTATGACCGCCCGAGACCAACAGCGCCAGGAAAGGGAATGCCGGGGGCTCGGGCTCGAGCATGGGCGAGAGCAAATGGCCTTCCATATGATGAATAGCGATGGCCGGCACTCTCCAGGCGTAGGCCAGCGAACGGCCGACAGAGGCGCCGACCAGCAGCGCCCCGGCCAGCCCCGGTCCGGCCGTATAGGCCACTGCGTCGATCTCCCCGGGTTTGACCCCGGCCTCGTCGAGGACTGTATGGATCAAGGGGAGGGCCTTGCGGATGTGGTCGCGCGAGGCCAGCTCTGGCACAACCCCGCCGTATCGCTCGTGCAAGGCACTCTGGGAATAGAGGCAATGGGCGAGTAACCCCCGGCGGTCATCGTAGACGGCTGCCGCCGTATCGTCACAGGAGGTCTCCAGGCCGAGGATCCGCATGGCATGTGTATTGTACTTCGGGCGTCAGGGGGGGTGGGCGCGTGGGTGTACAAAGTGGGCCCGAACTTATAAAATCGCGCGCTTTCCGAGCCTTTTACCGAGAGGTGAGTAAGCGAATGCCATCCGTACGCGTCAAGGACAACGAGCCGTTCGAAATGGCCCTGCGCCGGTTCCGCCGCTCCTGTGAGAAGGCGGGTGTCTTCACTGAAATGCGCCGACGCGAGTTTTACGAGAAGCCGAGCGAGATCCGCAAGCGCGACGAGGCCGCCGCGCGCAAACGCGAACTGAAGAAGCTTGCTCGTATCTCCCAGGTCGTGCGTCCGACGAAGGCGCGCTGAGACCCTCCAACAGTGGGCCATGAACCTCAAGGAAAGAATCAAAGACGACACCAAACAGGCGATGCGCGACAAGGACAGCGCGAGACTATCGGCGCTGCGCCTGCTGGCGGCGGCGATCCAGCGCCGCGAGGTGGATGAGCGCAAGGAGCTCACCGATGCCGAGGTCATCTCGGTCATCGAGAAGCTCGTCAAGCAAAATCGCGAGGCCATCGAGCAGTATGACAAGGCCGGTCGCCAAGAGGCTGGTGACAAAGAGCGCGCCGAGATCGCCTTCTGGCAGACCTATCTTCCGCAACCTCTTACGGATGCCGAGATAGACACCCTTATCGGTGAAGCGATTGCCAGCACCGGTGCGGTTTCCGTCAAGGACATGGGCAAGGTCATGGGTATCCTCAAACCCAAGCTCACCGGCCGCGCCGACATAGGTGCCGTCGGTGCCAAGGTCAAGGCGCGTCTCGGCGGCTAGGCCCGTCCGGCCGGCGTTTTTCTTTCTCCATACCCAGCCACTGCGCGGCGGGATTAAAATGACCGCCATGGCCGGCCGCCTTCCCCGCGAGTTTCTCGACGAGCTTTTGCTGCGCGCTGACATCGTCGAGGTTATTGATGCGCGCGTGCCGTTGCGCAAGGCCGGTAAGGAATATAAGGCCTGCTGCCCCTTCCACCAGGAGAAGACCCCCTCGTTTACCGTCAGCCCGGACAAGCAGTTTTACCACTGCTTTGGCTGCGGCGCGCACGGCACGGCAATCAGCTTCCTGATGGAATACGAGCGTATGAGTTTCCGCGAGGCGGTCGCGGAGCTCGCCGCTCGCGCCGGTCTGCCACTGCCCAAGCAGGTACAGGTGTACTCGGCAACCGAACCGAGCACCGATCTGCGCTCGGTCCTCGAGGAGGCGGCGCGTTTCTACCGCAGCCAGCTCCGCACGCATCCACAGGCCGCCGAGGCGGTGGAATATCTCAAGGGCCGCGGCCTGACGGGTGAAATCGCAGCCCGCTTCCGCTTGGGTTATGCCCCACAGGCTTGGGACAGCCTGGTGCGCGCGCTCGGCAAAGACCAGGCGGCGTGCGAGGCTTTGGTGCGCGCGGGTCTTGCAGTCAAGAAGGAAAGCGGGGGTTACTACGACCGCTTTCGCCATCGCATCATGTTCCCGATCCACGACGCGCGAGGCCGCATCGTCGGCTTCGGCGGGCGCGTGCTCGGCAAGGGTGAACCCAAGTACCTCAACACGCCCGAAACTCCCTTATTTCGTAAAGGCTGCGAACTGTATGGATTGTACGGAGCGCGCGATGCCATTCGTCGCGAAGGTCGAGTTCTGGTGGTCGAGGGCTACATGGACGTGGTGGCCCTGGCGCAATACGGGATAGATTTCGCAGTCGCTACGCTTGGCACGGCCACCACGCGTGAGCATCTTGAGCGGCTTTATCGTCACGCGCCGGAGGTTATTTTTTGCTTCGACGGAGATCGCGCCGGGCGCGAGGCGGCGTGGCGGGCCCTGGAGGTGACCCTGGAGGCCATGCACGACGGGCGGCAGGCAAGCTTTCTGTTCCTGCCCGATGGTGAGGATCCGGACACCCTGGTGCGGAAGGAAGGGCGAGAGGCGTTCCTGGAGCGCCTCCGGTACGCCCGGCCCCTGCCGGACTTTTTCATAGAGGAGCTGAAGGCGAGGGTTCGGGGTGCCGGGAGGCTCGATGCGCGGGCGCGACTGGTGGAACTCGCTCGGCCCCTGATGTCAAAGCTACCTCCTGGTGCCCTGCGGCGGATGCTAATAGACCGGGTGGCGGATTTCGGGCTGGTAAGCAACCTGGAATTGACTAGACTTATCGAAGGCCATGTTGTCATGCAGCCACGCCCGAGAGGCAGTCAGATCGGGGCGGGACCGAAAGAACCCCCTTCCCACGTACGACTGGCTGTTGCCATGCTGCTTCAGCACCCGCAGCTCGCCTCCAGGCTACCCGTCGCCTGGGGGCTTGATGACCCGACCGACCCTGGTTTGCATCTCCTGCATGATTTGATCGGGCTGTTACGGGAATCACCGAAATTGAATACCGCGGCCATCATCGAGCATTTCAGGGATAGTGAGTACCAACATTATCTCAGCCGGCTAGCAGCCTGGCAGCACCCCGCCTTGGTACAGCCTAGCGAGGCAGATCTCGTTGCATTACTGGATAAATTGCGCCAAGCAGCCATCAAAAAGAGAGTGGATAAGCTTTTGATTAACCAGAAGATGTACGGGCTCAAGCCGGATGAAATCGTGGAACTCAAGCGACTTCTGGAAGAAAAATGCCGAAATGAGGATAACTTGCCACGCCATTGAAACCATGCAAACCAGACGTCACTTAGGCTAAACTTACGCTTTTTATTTGGCCAGAGGATAGCTGGGATTTATTCGTTTTTATTTTCGATTCAATATCTTACAGAGCACGATGGATCAGGAAACCCAACGTTCGCAACTCAAAAAGCTGATCATTCAGGGTAAGGAGCAAGGTTTCCTTACCTATCGGGAGATCAACGATCATCTGCCTGAGGACGTGCATGACGCCGAGCAGATCGAGGCGGTGGTCAGCATGATCAACGACATGGGGATCCAGGTGTACGACGAACCGCCGGATCCCGAGACCCTGTTGCTCAAGACCGATCAGCCGCCGCCGGCAGAAGACGAGGAAGAGGCCGCCGAAGAGGCAGAACAGGTCGTCACCTCCGCCGTGGAGAGCGAGTTCGGCCGTACCACCGACCCGGTGCGCATGTACATGCGCGAGATGGGCACGGTGGAACTGCTGACGCGCGAGGGCGAGATCGAGCTCGCCAAGCGCATCGAGGATGGCGTGCGCCAGACGACTGAGGCCATCGCCGCCTGCCCGGCGGCGATTGAGGAAGTCGTGCGCCTGATGGACGAGGTCGAGGCCGACCGCCTGCGGCTCACCGATCTGGTCGTGGACTTCGTGGATCCCGACGCCGCCGACATGCCGATCCCCGAACCGGGGACGAAGGCCGCCGGTGTATCGGACGACGACGAGTCCGACGCAGGCAGTGACGGCGACGACGAGTCCGGCCCGGATCGCGAGGAGGCGCTTAAGCGTTTCGCGCGCATCCGCAAGCTGCACCAGAGCCTGGTAAAGGCGATCGCCAAAAAGGGCCACAATAGCCCGGAGGCCAAGCGTGTCCAGAAACGGCTTGCCGACGAGTTCATGCAGATCAAATTCGTCTCCAAGCAGATCAATCGTCTGGTGGAGCACGTGCGGTCGCTCGTCGAGCAGGCGCGCGCCCAGGAAAAGGTCATCATGGATCTGTGCGTGGGCAAGGCGCGCATGTTTCGCAAGACCTTCCTCAAGCTTTTCCCGGGCAACGAGACCAATAAGCGTTTTATCCAGAAGGCGCTCAAGACCGGCGAAGTGAACGCCTCGGTGCTCGAGGCGCACGCCGATACCATCCTGGCGGCGCAGGAGAAGCTTAAGCAGATCGAAGCCCGTGCCGGCATTCCGATCGCGGAGCTCAAGGAGGTCAACCGCCGCATGTCCATTGGCGAGGCCAAGGCGCGGCGTGCGAAGAAGGAGATGGTCGAGGCCAACCTGCGGCTGGTGATCTCGATCGCCAAGAAGTACACCAACCGGGGGCTGCAGTTCCTCGACCTCATCCAGGAAGGCAACATCGGCCTGATGAAGGCCGTGGACAAGTTCGAGTACCGACGCGGCTACAAGTTCTCGACCTATGCGACCTGGTGGATCCGTCAGGCGATTACGCGCTCGATCGCAGACCAGGCGCGCACTATCCGCATCCCGGTGCACATGATCGAGACGATCAACAAACTCAACCGCATCACGCGCCAGATGCTGCAGGAGATGGGCCGAGAGGCGACGCCCGAGGAGCTGGCTGCGCGCATGGACATGCCCGAGGATAAGATTCGCAAGGTGCTCAAGATCTCCAAGGAGCCGATTTCCATGGAGACGCCGATCGGCGACGACGAAGATTCGCATCTCGGAGACTTCGTCGAGGACCAAAACACCATTGCCCCGCCCGACGCGGCCATAGTGAGTAACCTGAAGGAAGCGACTAACCGGATCCTCGAGACCCTCACGCCGCGCGAGGCCAAGGTTCTGCGCATGCGTTTCGGCATCGGCATGAACACCGACCACACGCTGGAAGAGGTTGGCAAGCAGTTTGACGTCACCCGCGAGCGCATCCGTCAGATTGAGGCCAAGGCGCTGCGCAAGCTGCGCCACCCCTCGCGTTCAGAGCACCTGCGCAGCTTTCTCGACTAGAGCACTGCGGCCTGCGCGCTGCATAGCATCAGGCAAGCGAGCAGGGAGGCGCGCGCAGTACCACGGGCTGGGTATAATCCGGCTCGTGGTGTCTGATGAGGATGGAATCGCGCCCTCACACACTTTCCTTTTTGTCCTTCCAAGAAGATGGGCGGGCGCGGAGCACGTGCGAACAAAGAGGCACGCGCGGGCATCCCATCGCGCTGCCGACGCGGGGTGCAGGGCGTTTCCTGCATTGAGGTAGGAAGCGCGAGCGCGACGATACGTGCGTTTGTGCGACGGGGCCTGTAGCTCAGACGGTTAGAGCGGGGGACTCATAATCCCTTGGTCGCAGGTTCGAGTCCTGCCGGGCCCACCATTTTGTGCTTGCCGGGTAGTGGGCGGGTGTGCGGGGGCGTGCGGCTTTTTGCCGCATTCGGGTTGGGTCGTGCGGCGGTCCCAGGCTGCGCGGGTTTTGTGGCGCTAGTGGGTCAAGGCGAAAGCGCATCCTGGCAGGGCACATCCTTATCGAACGCCGCCTTATCGCTCGATTGGGTTCACCTCCCGCGAGTCGGGATCGAGGACGACCTTCCTTGTCACCTGCCGTCAATGGTGTGTGCCTCTTCCCGCGAAGCCCGGTCAGGGACTTGCGGCGCCTGTCCTTACCGCTTCGAATTGAAAGTCCCGTAGGCGACGAAGCTTGGCGAGTTCCCTGTCGAGGTTTATGGCGATCTGGCGTCCTTCCTGCTCGACGAAATCAAGGAAGGCGCGGGCCACTAGCGAGGGCTTGCGGCCTTTCGGGTGTGCAAGGTACCAATGCCGCTCGATTGGGAAGCCCTGAACATCTAGTATGGTGATCGGGCCGGAGGTGCTCTCCAAGGCGAGCGAATGCAGCGACAGCACGGAAATCCCAAGCCTTGGCGCGATCGCCAGCTTGATAGCCTCATTGCTCGCAAGCTCCATGCGTCCAACTGGCGGCTTGAGTCCCTTAGAATCGAAAAGCCGCATCATGGCATCACGTGTGCCGGAACCCGGCTCGCGCAGGATGAATGGTTCCTCCAGTAAGCGCTCGAGCGGAACGTTCGCAACCCCGGCAAGCGGGTGGTCACGACTCGCCATGACGACGAGCGGGTTCGGGATGAACGGGTAGGCCTCGACCTCGATCTCCTGTGGCGGCTGGCCGATGATGTAGAGATCGTTTTCGTAGTTGGCCAACCGCTCAAGCAGCCGTTCGCGGTTGGTGACTTTGAGGGCGAAATCAATGCCGGGGTGCTGTCGGCCGAACTGGCCGAGCAAGTGCGGCGCAAGATACTTGGCAGAGGTGATTACACCGAGTTTGAAGCGCCCGCGCTTGACGCCCTTCAAGTCCGGTGTATACCTCTCGACCAGTGTCGGTTAGCTGGATGCGGATGCCGACCTGTTCAAATAGCGGCAGCCCGATCGTCTCGGCGAGATTCTTGAGCTGCATGGATACCGTCGGCTGAGCCAGGTACAGCTCCTCGGCCGCGCGCGTGAAACTGCCAAGACGCGCGACGGCCTCAAACACCTAAAACTGACGCAGCGTCGCGTGCCGGGCGAGCGTGGGGGCTAGGTTAGGGCGTGCCATAAAGGATTACTTCGTGCCGGGGGTGGTGTGTCTGCTGCATATCGTCGGGACGCTGATAACAAATGTAGGCATAACCGGTCGCCAATATTCGGATAGACGGTCAAAGCCTAGAGTATCGTTGCCTGCTATGAAAAATAAATTATTTCATAGATATCTATAGGTAAGTCCGTTCTCAGCACTAACCCCTACTCGGGGCTCATGCATTTCCAGAAGGAAGGCGATTAGCGTGGGGAGGTTGTATCGCCGTGCGTGGAATCACCCCGCGGCAGTGCCAGTTGGCTTGCGTGGAAGAATGGCGATGTCCGACACGATCGCCTTGAGCCGGTGGCCGCATCGCATCATGTCGTCGAGGTCCTCAAGCAGTTTGCGGAGCCGAGCTTCGGAAAGAATGATGTAAATCAAAATGTTCGAATCCACGTTGAGCATACCAGACTGGATGCCCGATGCCCCTGCGCCGCTTGCCTGCACGATCGTGTAACCGCCCACACCATGCCGGCGTGCTACCTCGATGATCATGTTCTCGAGCTCGCGGGCGGCAATGATCGTCAGTAGTTTTTTCTTGTATTCCAGCGGCCGTTTGTATTCGATGGGCTTCATGGTCCGGTCTTTCGATAGTGCGTCAGCTTATGCCCCCACCACCGCCATGGCAATCCGGTGGTAAAGAGGAATACCGAAGACAACATTAAACGGAAAGGTCACGCCGAGTGAAAGCGTCAGGTAAAGTGAAGGATTGGCTTCGGGAACGGCCAGGCGCATCGCCGGAGGCACTGCGATGTAGGAAGCGCTCGCCGCGAGCACCGCCACAAGTGTCGTGCCGCCCGCACCGTATCCGAGCGCAAAGTGGCCCTCCCCGACGCCGAGGAGGGCGCTGCCGAGGAGCATGAGGATGCCAAATACCGCGAGCGCGAATCCGACACGGCGGTACTCCTCGATGCGACGCGCCGCCTCCAGGCCCATTTCAAGCAGAAAGAGGCACAGCATACCCATAAAGATGTCGTTCATGAACGGCTTGATCGCCTCAATCCCCCGGGCGTGACCACCGCGCCGATCACCATCGAGCCGATCAGCAGCACGACGCTACCGTTAGTGAAGGCCTCGTGCAGGATAAGGCCTAAGTGATTGGGGCCGGTGTGCGCGGCTGGATCCGTGTCGGCCCAGTGCATCCGCCTACGTGTCCAGGCTGCGAGTAGCAGCCCGATCACGATGGCGGGTGACTCCATCACCGCGAGCATGATCAGCGGGTAGCTTTCGTATTCGACGCCTGTGCTCTGCAGATACGCGATAATTGTCAGGAAGATGCCCGCGCTCACCGAGCCGTAATGCGCCGCGATGGCGGCCGCGTTCAGCGCATCCACCTTGCGCGACGCGACCAGAATGGCATAGCCGACGATCGGGAGAAAAACGCCCAGCACAATAGCCCAAAGGACGGCATTCAAGGCCGTCAGCACATCGGCCTTGCCGAGCTCGTGGCCGCCGTGGATGCCGATCGCCACGAGCAGGTAAATGGAGAGCAGCTTTGCAAGGTCGGGGGGAAGCGGAGATCCGAGCGCACCAAGCGGGCGACAAAGCCCAGGGCGAAGAACAGCACTGCGGGAATCAACAGGTTAAAGAGTGCAAACATCATCGAACCCCGCCATGAGATAAGGTCAAAATAAGGTTAAGAAGCTTGTACCCTAGTGATGAAATAGATTTTCGCGATACGGCCGATTTATGCGGCTCTATGCGACTGCGCTGCATAGACAGAAGATGATGAAAAACCCGTGTCTTAGTGGATGATCGACGACTCGGATCGCTAGTTCAGATTCAATGCTCGCCAACCATGTGTCTCCTCTTCCGTCTTCGCCGACAAGAGCACCCTGACTCGAAAGTGACGCTACCCTTCAGTCTCCTGTCGTCGAGATCGCCGTTCGCACGCTGGGCACATAATGTGTAATGTGCAGGAGTCCTGTAGCAGTGTTGAGCGCTTTAAGCATCCGCCACGACTTTCCGCCTCGTGCCACGCGACCGCGGGTTCGATCACACATAGTGCAAGTCTATAGGTTGCATTTCGAAAATCTATTTTTACTTGCATCATAGTGCCTCTAAGCTCTCGTGACATGAATACCGCCCGAAGCCGCAGAGCGGCGCAACCGGAAATTGAGGCGCGTGCAACGGGCCGAGCGTCTGCCGGCGCGCGAAGCGCTGCAGCAGCAGAGAACTGGCACATGCCGGCATGTTGTGCGACCACCGGTTAACCCTTACAGGAGACGAGCATGGCCGAGAAAACCTACCAGGCGGGCGTAAAGGAGTACCGCAAGACGTATTGAAGGCCGGACTACGTCTCTCTCGATACCGATCTGCTAAAGTGCTTCAAAGTCGTGGCGCAACCGGGTGTGCCGCCCGAGGAGGCGGCCGCGGCAGTGGCCGCAGAGTCCTCGACCGGCACCTGGACGACGGTATGGACCGATCTGCTGACTGATCTCGACTACTACAAGGGGCGCGCCTACCGCATCGAGCCCGTTTTGGGCGATTCGAACGCGTTCTACGCATTCGTCGCCTATCCCCTCGATCTGTTCGAGGAAGAATCGGTCGTCAACGTGCTCACCTCGCTGGTCGGCAACGTGTTCGGGTTCAAGGCGATCCGGAGCCTGCGGCTCGAGGACGTGCGCTTCCCGCTGCACTATGTCAAGACCTGCGGCGGCCCGCCGAATGGCATCCAGGTCGAGCGCGACCGCCTGAACAAGTACGGCCGCGCGCTGCTCGGCTGCACCATCAAGCCGAAGCTCGGGCTGTCGGCCAAAAACTACGGCTGCGCGGTGTACGAGTGCCTCAGAGGCGGCCTCGACTTCACCAAGGACGACGAGAACATCAACAGCCAGCCCTTCATGCGCTCAAACCACCGCTTCGAGTTCGTGATGGAGGCGGTGCAGAAGGCCGAGGCCGAGACCGGCGAGCGTAAGGGGCACTATCTCAATGTCACCGCACCCACCTGCGAGGAGATGCTCGAGCGTGCCGAATTCGCCAAGAGCCTGGGCGCGCCGATCATCATGCAGACTTCCTGACCGCTGGATTCACGGCCAACATTACGCTGGCCAACTGGTGCCGCAAGAACGGCATGCTGCTGCACATCCACCGTGCCATGCATGCGGTCATCGATCGCAACCCCTATCATGGCATCCACTTCCGCGTGCTTGCCAAATGCCTGCGTCTCTTTGGCGGTGACCACCTGCATGCCGGCACCGTCGTCGGCAAGCTCAAGGGCGATCGAGCGGCGACCCTCGGCTGGGTCGACATCATGCGCGAGTCGTTCATTCCCGAAGATCGCAGCCGCGGCATTTTCTTCGACCAGGACTGGGGCGCGATGCCTGGGGTCATGCCCGTCGCCTCAGGCGGCATCCATGTCTGGCACATGCCAGCGCTAAAGCCGATTTTTGGCGACGATGCCGTGTTTCGATTCGGCGGCGGCACTTTGGGCCATTCGTGGGGCAACGCGGCGGGTGCCACTGCCAACCGCGTGGCGCTCGAGGCCTGTGTGGAGGCGCGCAACCAAGGACACCAGGTCGAGCGCGAGGGCAAGGAGATCCTGACCGAAGCAGCGCAGCACTGCCCCGAGCTTAAAATCGCGATGGAGACATGGAAGGAGATCAAGTTCGAGTTCGACGTCGTAGACAAGCTCGACGTGCAGAAGCGGGCGGTCGCCTGAGCGAGATCAAATAACGCGGGGCCGACCATCGTCAAGCGAATTTGGAGATACCGACATGCCAGCGATCCAACCGTACAAGCCGACCGAGCGCCGCGGCGAGACCTTCTCGTACCTGCCGCCCATGACGCCCGAGAAGGTGCGCAAGCAGATCGCCTATCTGGTGAGCCAGGGCTAAAACCCGGCGATCGAGCACACCGAGTCCGAAAAGGCGTTCTCGCATTACTGGTACCTGTGAAAACTGCCGTTCTTCGGCGAGACCTCGGTCGAGAAAATCATGGCCGAGCTCGAGGCCTGTCACCGCGCCAACCTTGGGCACCTGGTCCGGCTGATCGGCTACGACAACTACGCCCAGAGCCAGGGGATCGCGTTTATCGTCTATCGCGGCGGTCGCTAAAACTTTGAGTTTTTCGTAGCAAACGACGAAGAGGGGCAGACATGCAGCAAGCGATGACGACGGCGACCGCACCCTATCACGCTCTCAGCGGGCGCGCCGGTTCGCGCGCACGCCACGCGGCGCAGTCGCAAGGCAAGCAGGCGTTGCCGCCGCCGACAGAGCGCACGCGTACCAAAGAGCGCGAGGCGGCAATCGTGCCTGTCGTCCCACCGCCAATGATGCCCGTCATCGCCGCGGCACCGGCGGCCAGCCCCCCACGGCGTCAGCGGCAGCAGCGCATCGGGGAAAAGCGCTGAGCGGTCGTGCGATTTCCATGGCACGTCGTCGGTTGCTCAGCCTGGGCAAGGAGGCGTTGAAACAATGGCAGGCTGTTGGCTCAGCGCCGGCCGCTGTAGCTACCGGGCCGCAAATGCCCGCAGCAGCCTTGGCCTGCCCTGAGGGATCCTGCCGGCAGATCGCGCGCTGCGCTCAAAGCGCGTCAAGTATGGTCGCGGCGAGGCGCCACCGGCGCGCCTGCTCGGGCGCGTGCGCCCCAAGCAACCGCTCAGCTATCCGCCCAAGGTCGTCGATTCGCTCACGTACGCGCGCCATAAGGTGACCGGCGTTCGTATCGGGCGTGGCGCGAACGTCACTGGCGACGAGGCAGGTGCGACATTGCCCGTGACCGGCACACAGTACATCGGCCTCGAGAGCGGATATCTGCCGCGGATGGGTGGCATAAAGGTCGGCGCGTCGCGCACCGCCTCAGGCCAGGTGGTCACAGGCACACAGGTACGCAGCCAGGTTCGCATTACCGGCGACGAATCGAATCTTGCGTTGCGCATCACTGGCGAAGCCGACCAAGAGCCGGCCGATGACTTGATACCGCGCCCGGAGCAAGCGGTCTATACCGAGGCGCAATTCCAGCGCATGCACGATCCGCACGGTCATTGCGTGTTCGGCACGAACCTAGGCCGGTCGCTCAAAACCGCTGGTTCACGGACACGCGAATGGCCGCGCAACGGCGCCGTGGAGGTCACGGAAGGCGGCCTGGTCATCACCGGCACGGCTGTCGGTCGCAGTCAGCGCGTTACCGGTGACGAACCGGGTGCCTGCCGTCGTGTGACAGGCGATCAGTCTCTGACGCCGGCAGCAAAACAGCCACTGTGCAAGACACCGGCACAATGCGCACCCAAGGTCGGCGTGAGCCATACACTCGCCGGCGCGCGCGTGAGCGGCACCCAAGTCGGCCAGCGACTACGTGTGGCGGGTGGAATCACCGGTACGGCGGACGAGGGAGTATGTGTCGCCGTCTTTGGCGATGAATACATCGGTGCCGAGCAGTACCTAAAGCTTTGCGGTAGCGTGCCTGCGCCGGCCAGTGGCGAGCAAGTGAAGGTCGCCGAGACCTGGCGGCGCCAGCGCGTTACCGGCGTGGAGGTTGAGCACAACCCCAAGGTGACGGGTAACAAGCCTGGGGTGTTCGCGCCGGTTACCGAAACGCCGTATGTCGGGCCCGCGCAATACGAAACGTACTGCAAGGATGACGATGCGAACGATGCGGCGCGCAGGGTGGCCCCGCAGTACGCGCCGGGTAACCGCGTCACGGGCGACACACCGCTTCATGTAGAGTACGTCACCGGTACGCATCGTGGGGCGGATCGCACCATCACCGGTACGCCGTACTACCGCGCCGACATAGAAGAGGATGCCAAGCTAAGCGCGATCGAGCGTATCAACCAGCGCTTTAGCGTGCGTTTGCCGCAACGCCTGGCGCAGCTGCGGGCTGATACCATGGCAGTCCAGGCGCCGAGTGCCGAGTCTCGTATTACCGGCTCGTTCTCCGTGGGCGAGGGCAAAATCACAGGTAACCAGGAGTTCCATTTCCTTCCGCGGCCGAGGGCCGAACGCGCGGCGCGCACGCGTGTGACAGGTGAGGGCCGCGTGGACGGGCCGCGTATTACCGGCAGCGCCTGGGTGGAAAACCCGAAGGTCACGGGTACTGAGGATTACATCGCTGCAAAGCGCAACCCGAGCGAGCGCGCCGGCAAACCGCATACATTCGCCAGCGCCGGGCTGTTCAAGGGCAAGGGGCGCCATGAGGAACTCCGGCAAATCGTCACCGGCATGGTGGGCTGGTCGTCCAAGTCGGCGGCCAAGGTGACGTTCTCGGACGGGGCTCAGGGCTGAGTCGGGCTACCGTCTATGATTGCGCACATACGTCCAAAACGCTCGCTCTACGCAAGGCAGCAGGCGGCCATGGCGTACAGCCGCGCGCCCGCCGCCGTGACTGATCCATACGAGCGGTTGTTCGGCCAGGCGCAGGGCGTGCCGCAGGCAGCGATGGCAACTGGTGCGCATCCGCTGTACGACGCGCAGCACAACGCAAGGCGGCTCGAGCGCGAAGCCGAGATCACCGCCACGTTCGACGCGATCAAACCGGCCCTGCGTGAGATCGCGGCCATGCAGTGGCAGGAGGACTTCGCCGAGCGCGCGCGATATCGTGCGCGAGCGCCTGGGCGTCGAGCTAAATCCGCAGCGGCTGCGCGCGGGCTAAATCGCGCCGCTCAACATGCGCAGAGTCTATGCTGACTGCGTGTTCGGCAGCTTTCTGCGCCTGGCGCAGCGTGCCTTCGACCGCAATCTCGCGACACAAGAAGAAGGCGAGCCGGTGGAGGAACTAATCCGCAGATGAAGATTCCACGCGATCGATATTAGCCCGTGCGCCGACGGGCGTCTGAGCGGTGTCGAAAACCATATCCTGCGCGTCCCGCCAGCGGTGGTGGCATTTCGTAAATCCTATGCCGGGGCGATGTTCGACGTGGAAAAGAGCATGCGCCATTGGGCGGAAATCGAATTGCGCCGGCACCGCAAGGGTGTGCCGAACCGAGCTGAGAAGCCCACGCGCTACCTCAAGATCAGTGTGTATCACACGAGCAGCTCGAACCCGCAGCACGAGGGGTGTGCTGCGCACGAGAGCAATGAACGCCGAGCGGCGGTAGCGCTGCTCGATCGACTGAATGCCTTTGCCAGCGCCATCGAGAACACACATTGCTGCGGCGCATCGGTGGCCACACTGCTGGTGGGTGTAGATACCGACACCGACGCCATCCAGCTGCACGTGCCGGATGCACAGGGGATGATGAGTGTAGATCGTTTTATAGACAACCGCGCGCTGTTCGAGGCAACGCAAGGTATGGGGCGCGAGGCGGCCAAGGAGGCGATCCGTCTTGCTGTGGCCGAAGCGGCCGGGGTGGCGCCGGATGACGCCATCACCGAGGGAATGCGCTGGTTTTGTGGCTATCTGCTCAAGAACAACATGGCCCAGATCCAGTACGTGCGCGCCTGTCACAACGGCAGCTATGCCGAGCCATGAGCGAGGCTGCGCCGGGCCGCAAGGGCGAATGTGGTTGCAACAACGCGAAGCCTCGAACATGAAGATCTGTCAGGTGGAGAAAACGCTGGTGGCTACGGCCCGCATCGGTCAGCTCGGCAACCGACGGCTGTTGGTAGTGAAGAAGCGCGAAGGCGGCAGCAAACAGGTCGCGGTGGATCCGGTCGGCTGCAAGCCGGGTGATTTCGTGATCACGATCGGCATTTCGACGGCGCGGATCGCTGCCGGCAACCCGATGATCACCACCGATCTCACGATCGGCGGGATCATCGATCACTGGATCGAGGAAAAGTGGCGTTCGTGAGCCCGGCAGAGGGTCGAACGGCGGCACGAGCTTCAACTGGTATCAACGACTCTTGAATTAGGAGATACGACATGGCAAGCGAAAGGATGGGTATTGCGTTGGGGATGATCGAGACGCGCGGGCTGGTCCCGGCGATCGAGGCGGCCGACGCCATGACCAAGGCCTTCGAGGTTCGGCTCATCGGCCGGCAGTTCGTGGGCGGCGGTTACGTCACGGTGATGGTGCGCGGTGAGACCGGCGCGGTCAATGCCGCGGTACGCGCCGGGGCCGATGCCTGCGAGCGCGTGGGCGACGGGCTGGCCGCGGCGCACATCATCGCGCGTCCGCACGCCGAGGTCGAGCAGATCCTTCCGGTCAGACCGAACGGCGGAGGCGGTGGTCGCGACAGCGATATCACCAAGACCCAAAGCTAATGTCGTGGACCGAGAAGGGCGGGGTTCCTGGGGATAAGCTCGTTGGCATCACCCTTGCGGTGCTACAGCATCGAGGCCGTGCCCATGAAGGCTCACCCACGCGTCATCGCATTTCTGCAACGGGCCGTGAATCACGAATTCAATGCCGCTCAACAGTACACGCTGCAGGCGGTACAGGCCGAGCTTCTGGGAATAAGCCAATTCGCGGCAGAGTTGCGCGAGGCGGTGCGCGAGGAAATCTGGCACGCCGAGGAGTTTATTCGCCGGATGTATATGGTCGGCGTCACCCCGCGCCCGGGGCAGACGCGTGCTTCGCAGATCGGACGAACGCGCGACGAGATGCTGCGCTTCGGTTTTGCCACCGAGGCCGAAGCCGTGCGGCTCTACGAGGAGGCCTGTGTGTTCTGCGAGCGAATCGGCGATCGGAAGCATGGAGAAGTCTTCGCGCGTATCCTAGCCGACGAGAGACATCATTACCGGGAGCTTGAGCAACAGACTGCAATACCAACCCCTGCGGCTGCGCAGGCGAGGTAGCGCTCGATGGCTTTGATCGGGGGGGGTGAGTTGTGTCCGAAGTCATGAACGTACCTGAGGGGTGGACACACCTAGAACGCCCCCAGTCTGATACGCCGGTTCGTGTTCGCTGACTATGGCGAGACGCGCGCCTTTCTCGACCGCCTCGCGGCGCTGTCCGATGAAACAGGCTATTACCCGGATATCAGCTTCGGCAGGAGCTACGCCAACGTCACAGTCCATGCGCGCGACGGCAAGACGCTCGGTGCCGAGGATATCGAGTTCGCGCGGCGCACCAACGAAATCGCGTTGCCCGGCGACAGGCGCGGATGACGGCCGTCTTGTATGCGGTAGCCAACCATAAGGGCGGCGTCGGCAAGACGACGCTCGCAATGAACCTGGCAGCGGGCCTCGCGCGCCGTGGACAGTGCGCGGTCTTGGACGCCGATCCACAGGGCTCGGCCACGCTGTGGGCGCGCACCGCCGAACCGACCAGATTTCCGGCCGCGGTGCTCCCCGCCGCCGATGACCTCGATGCGCAACTCGAGCGTCTCAGTGCACGATGCGATTTCCTGGTGGTAGATTGTCCTCTAGCGACCAACGCCGCGCAGACGCACTCCGCCCTGGCCGCCGCCCAGGTGCTGCTCGTCCCGGTGCTGCCTTCGCCCATGGACTTGTGGGCCACCGCGCGCATAGAGGAAATGGTCGAGTGCGCCCGCGGCTGCAATCCGCGACTCCAGGCGCGTCTGGTCGTCAACCAGATCGAGACGCGCAACGCCATGTCGCGTGCGCTTGGTACCGCTCTCGGCGAGCTTACGACTCCCGCGCTGCGCAGCGGCCTTGGCCGGCGCGCCGCCTACCGAACGGCCGCGCTCGAAGGTGTGAGCGTCTACGAGCTCGGCACTCGCGGCAGCCAAGCGGTCGCTGAAGTGGAGGCACTGATCGAGGAGGTGATGCATCTATGACCGAGAAGGATTTTGCCGGAAAACTTGCCGCCAGCCTGCGCCATGCGCAGCGATCCGCCCCCGCCGCGACGACGGCCGAAGCGCCAGATGCCACTGCTTTGTCCAAGCGTGTGTCGTTTCGCACGAATTTTGCGCGCCAAAGCGACCAGTCACCGCCCCCGAGCCTCGACCATCCCTGGGACAACTTGCACCCCGAGCGCATCTGGCCGGATTGATTCATGAAAAACATTACCCTGCGCCAGCTCGTTGTCTTCAAGACCGTCGCACGGCATCTGCATTTCACACGTGCGGCGGAGGCGCTCGGCACCAGCCAGCCTTCGGTCTTCATGCAGATCAAGCAGATCGAGGACAACCTCGGTGTGGCACTGTTCGAACAGATTGGCAAACGCATCTACCTCACCGAAGCAGGCCGGGAGTTGCAACGCTATGGCAAGGAAATCAACCGCCAGCTCGCTGAGGCCGAGACCGCGCTCGATCGGCGCAAAGGGTCCGTGGAGGTTTGTTGCGGCTGGCCATCGCCCCGGCGGCCAAGTATTTCATGCCGCGGCTGCTCGCGAAATTTGTGCGGCGACATCCAGGCGTAGTTGTAAACCTGCATATCGCCGACCGCGGCGCTGTGCTCGAACAGCTTGAGAGCAATGCGTGCGACATGGTGGTCATGACCTCGCCGCCTCAGGATGACACGATCATCGCTAAGCCATTCCTCGCTGACCCGCTGGTAGCGATCGCGCCGTCGGCGCATCCGCTATCCCAAGAACGCGCAGTGCCGCCGTGGCGGCTCGCGCAAAAGCCGTTTTTGATGCGCGAGCCGAATTCGGAGACGCGACGCATGGTCGAGGATTTTTTCGCCCGGCAGGGTTTCACCCTCTCGGTGATCATGTCGGTCAACAGCAACGAGGCGATCAAGCAAGGTGTGCAGGCCGGTCTGGGGGTGGCGATCGTTCCGCTGCACAGCGTATTGCTGGAACGGGAGATCGGGCAGATCATCATACTTGATATCGAGGCTATGAGGCTGCAATGTGCTTGGCATCTAACACACTGGCGGGAAAAGCGCTTTTCTTGTGTGGTCGAGGCTTTTCGAGGTTTTCTCATGCAGGAAGCACGCCGTCACGTCGTTGGCGCTATGTTCGATTGGGCGCCATCGCTTAAACAGCATGGCGCTGACCACTAGACCAGGAAAATCTTACCCATGCCCCTTTTCAATATGACGGGCCTACTTAAGGCTTCAAGCCACACTGAGGCCGAGGTCGCCGCGCGCCTTGCAGTTGCGGCGCGCAGCGCGCGCAAGGCCGTCTGCCTATGCAGGCAGGGATGCAGCACTGGCCGTGTCTCGGCATTCGCCGACGGCAGCTTCCTGCCACTTACGCCCAAGCGGCTGAGCCTCGACCACAAGGAGGCGCCGTGACGGCCGCCAAGCCGCTTGTGAACGTCGCCGTGGCGGTGGTGCAACGTGCCGATGGACGCGTGTTGCTCACCGAGCGGCCGCACAACAAGGTCTTGGGCGGCTACTGGGAGCTGCCGGGCGGCAAGTTCAACGCCGGTGAGCGCCCGCAGCAGGCATTGGCGCGCGAATTGCGCGAGGAGATCGGTATCGAGATCGAGCGCGCGCATCCGTGGATCGTCTACGAGCATGAGTATCCTGACAAGCGCGTGCGGCTGCATTTATTCCGCGTCACCGCTTGGCATGGGACACCACACGGACGCGAGGGGCAGCGCCTTTCCTGGGAGGATCCCGAAGCGGTGGGGGTGGCACCACTTTTGCCGGCGAACGGCACAGTGCTCGAGGCACTGCGATTGCCAACCCTCTATGCGATCACGAACGCTGCGAAGTACGGAATTGCGGAATTCCTTGACCGGCTTGAGTGTGCACTCGAGCGAGGCGTGCACCTGATCCAGGTGCGCGAGCCGAAGCTCGCGCCCGGACAGCTCGCGCAGTTCGCGCGCCGTGTGATCGAACGCGCGCACCGCTACGGCGCGCGGGTACTTGTCAACGGCGATGAGACGCTCGCCCGACAGGTCGGGGCCGATGGGGTACATTCCACAAGCGAGCAGTTGCGCCGGCTCAGTACGCGCCCGGCCACCGGTCTTTGGGCCGCTTCCTGCCACAATGCCGAGGAACTGGCACGCGCCGCTGCGCTCGGGGCGGATTTCGTCGTGTTGTCTCCAGTGCTCCCCACGGCGAGTCATCCGGAGGGGGAGAGCCTGGGCTGGGAAAGATTTGCCCAATTGGTGCATGGCTACTCGCTTCCGGTTTACGCACTGGGCGGCATGCGGCCCGAGCTGCTCGACACCGCGATGCGCTACGGCGCGCATGGGATCGCCATGTTGAGCGGGGTGTGGTAATTCGCTAACCATGCAGGGAGTCGCCCATGTTGCGCGATGAACACGGTTCGGCCCACATACCGCAGTTTCCTTCGGCTCCCACCCAGGCCAACAAGGCGCCCACGGTCGAGGACGCCCTCGCTGCAGCGGTGGAACTCAAACCCATGGTCGGCGCCGTCCGGCGCATCGCACGCGAGCGCCGCGCCGCCCTTGCGCGGCTGGGAAAGATGGCATTACCGCCCGAGGAGCAATAGCGCGATGGCACATCCTGTGCAACATCGGTGGATTTGGCGATCAGGGCTCGGAGGCGATGGCGTTGGCGGACTACACGGAACGGGTGTCAGGCCTGGGGGGCGAGAAAACGGGTATTGCCTCGGACAGTGCCCGGACTTGCATACCGATTCAAGCGCGCACGACGGCGTCGGCAGCGCGGAAATCCCGTGCCTTGCGATGTGCCACTGCCGTGATCGGCAGGGCCTTCACGCACGATCCATACCGTGCGCAGCCCGGCCGCGCGCGCGGCGTTGAGCTTGCGCCGGTTGTCGGAGAGAAACGCAATCGCATGAGGCGGCAACTCGAGTGCCGCGGCGATGGCCCGGTAGGAGGCCGCTTCGGTCTTCGGTCCAGTTGTGGTGTCGAAAAGGCCGTCGAAGAGCGGCGTGAGATCGCCATCGGGTGTGTGGCGGAAGATCAGCCGTTGGGCGAGGACCGAGCCCGAAGAGTAAACATACAACCGCAAGCCGCTCGCCTTCCATGCTCGCAGTTGCGTCGCCACCTCGGGGTAGAGATGGCTAGTGAGCGCCCTGCTCGCATAGCCCTGTGCCGAGACGAGACCCTGAAGCGTCTTAAGCGGGGTAATCTTGCGGTCTTCATCCATCCAGGAGAGAGCAGCTGTGCGATCGCCTCCTCGAGTGTGAGTGCGCAGCCCCCGTCCCGTTGAATCTCATCGAGCGTCTGACGTACCTCTGGGTCTGTGTTGCGCACACACGAACGCGGGCAGAGATGTGCGCGCATAGGGGTAAAGTTCCTCGATCACAAAGGAGAGGTTGGATGTTGCGCCTTCGATATCCGTGATGATTGCCTGGATCATGAGCGGCGGCGTGCGTGGATCGTCGCCTCGGTTGGCTCAGCATAATACTTAGGGTAGGCGACAGAAGAAAAACGATGTGGCAAAAGCTATTTCCGTTTTTTAAGCTGGTTTCCCATGTCGTACGTCTCGCTGTGCGCCGATCTCATTGCCGGCGTCACTGTGGTTTTGGTCCTGGTGCCGCAATCCATAGCCCGTGCTTAGCTCGCCGGTGGTCTACGGGCTGTACGCGTCGTTCGTGCCGGTGATCGTGGCATCCTTCTAAGGTCGTTCTTCCTGCTTCACACCGGACCGGTCGCGATGCTCTCGTTGCTGACGGCGTCGGCCTTAATGCCGCTTGCTGCCCCCGGCTCTTCGACTTGCATTGAGCTTGCGATCCTGCTCGCGCTCATGGTGGGCGTGCTGCGCCTGGCGCTCGGGCTCGCTTGGCTCGGGATACTGGTCAACCTCATCTCGAGTCCGGTCATGGTCGGTTTCACGAATGCGGCCGCGCTGATCATCGGGCTGTTGCTGCTCTATCAGGTGCTCGGTGTCCCGATGCCGCACAGCGACTCGTATCGCGCTGACCTGTGGGCGGTCGTCGCTCAGTTCCCTGAGACCATCTGCCCACGATCGCCTTCGCGTTCGGTGCCTTGGTGCTCATCGTCACGATCGGCCGGTTCGCCTCCCGCCTACCCGCGTCGTTGATCGCCGTCATCGCGGCCACAGCGTTACGCGCGGCGATCAGCCTCAAGAGCGCGCTGAGGTGCCGATATTGGCCCTTGCCGACCCGGACGTCGCCTCGCAGGTCGAGGCTTATCGGCGGGCGGTGGCGAGGATCGCGAAGCTCGATGCATTGGCCGCCAGCAAGCGTGCCGAACTCAAGGCCTTGCGCAAGCAAGGCGCGAATGCCACGATGCTGACGCGCGGCCTGCAGCTCGAGAACGCTATCGCACTATTGCACAGGGAGGCAAAACAACTTTGGCAGCAAAACGACCTGCGTCGCGTGCAACTGCATGCCATCCGCCTCAAGCGCGTGGAGCAAAACGGGTCGGTGAAATGCTATCGTGCCGGAGCGCTACCCGCCGAGGCTGCGACGGACGCCCGCCAGTGGTGGTTCGGGGCCTGCACGCAGAGCAGGTCGTGCTCTTTGCCGGTGGTGCCGTCGTGGGCGACATCCCGCGTGGTCTGCCGGCGTTCGATCCTCCGGCCATCCACTGGGATTTGCTGCCCGCGCTGTTGCCAGCGGCGCTCGTGATGGCGTTGATCGGTCTCCTGGAGGCGCTGTCGAACCCCCGCGCGATCGCTGCCAAGACACGCCAGCGCGTGGACGTGCACAAAGAGCTCGTGGGGCAGGGCCTGGCGAACATTGTAGGCAGCTTCTTTTTCGCCAACGCGGTGAGCGGGTCGTTCTCACGCTCGGCGGTGGCGACAAGAAGCGGCGCGCGCACCGGGCGGTTTGCCGTCTTCAGCGCGCTGGCTGTCGTTGTGGTACTGCTCTTTTTCACCCTCTGGCTCAATCACCTGCCACAGGCGGTGTTCGTGGTCATTGTCATGCTGGCCGTTTTCGGCCTGATCCGGGTGCAGCCGCTGATCCCATGCCTGGCGAATCGCTCGCTGCGACGCTTTGATCGGGCTCGTTATCCTCGTCGCGACCCTGGCGATGGCGCCCGCCATCGCGAACGGTATTCTGATCGGGGTGGCGTTCACGGTCGTCACCTTTCTCTACAAACTGATGAGGCCGAGGGCCGAGATTTGCGGGCGGCGCGCGGATGGGGTGCTCGCCGGCCTCGACACCCATGGGCTTGAGCCGGTGAGTCCCTACGTTGTGCCAGTACGTTTCGACGGCTCGCTCGTCTTCGCCAGTGTCGCTTACTTCAAGGACACCGTGTTCAAGGCACGTGCACGTTTTCTCGAAGTAAAGACGATTCTGATCGTCGGCAGCGGCATCAACCGCATCGATGCTTCCGGCGAGGAGAAGATCCGCGGGCTTGCGCAGCGGCTGCAAGAATCGGGCGTGAGGCTTGTGTTCAGCGGGCTTAAAAAGCAAATTTGCCAGGTGTTTGAATCCGGCGGGCTCGTGAAACTGCTCGGTTTGCAAAACCTGTTCGACACCAAGAAACAAGCCTTGCGCGTCCTGCTCGAGGATGCCGCTTGATGCGCGGCTACGGGCCGATGCGCGGAGCCGATCCGAAGGGGGCGAGCGATGTCTTCGCTTCGTGAAGCGTTGGTGGTTGTTGAAGAGGCCGCTGCGGTATTGCGCCGCGGCGGGCTCGTTGCCTTTCCCACCGAGACGGTTTACGGGCTCGGCGCCGATGCCGAGAACCCGAGCGCGGTCGCGCGCATCTTCGCGGTTAAGGGCCGGCCGGCGGGGCATCCGCTCATCGTCCACATCGGCAGTATCGCGCTGCTCGATCGCTGGGCGGTGGCCATTCCGGTGCTGGCCTGGCGACTGGCGGAACGCTTCTGGCCGGGGCCCCTCACCTTGATCCTGAAAAGAAGCCGCCGCGTGCCAGATGTCGTGACCGGCGGGCAGGACACCGTGGGTCTTCGTGTGCCTGATCATCCCGTGGCAGCAGCGCTGCTCGAGGCCTTCGGCGGCGGCATCGCTGCGCCCTCGGCTAATCGCTTTGGGCGAGTCAGCCCCACTACAGCGGCTCACGTACGCGAAGAGCTCGGCGAGGCTGTGGACTGTGTATTGGATGGCGGCCCTTGCCAGGTGGGAATAGAGTCCACCATTCTCGACCTGAGCGGCGCGCGCCCGAGGCTCCTGCGGCCCGGGGCCGTTGTGCCCGAGGCGCTGGCAGAGATTCTAGGCGCGATGCCAGCAAGACCGGCACCCGGCGAGCGAATGCCGCGCGTGCCTGGTGCACTGCGTACCCATTACGCACCGCGTACCCCACTCAATCTCGTGCATGCCGAGGCCCTGGCCCCCGAGATCGAGCAGCGCCTTGCACGGGGCGAGCGCGTGGCGGTGCTCGCTCGAACCACCGCATCCGTGCCGCAGCGATGCGTCTGGCGGGTCATGCCATCCGATCCTCAGGGGTATGCACGCGAGCTGTACGCACAGCTGCGCGCGCTTGATGCGCTGGGTGTCGATCGGCTCCTGGTCGAGGTCCCACCCGATACCACGGCCTGGAAGGCCGTGCGAGATCGGCTCGCGCGCGCCGCGGGCACGGGCGATGTGGACGCGTAGCGAAGGTGCCGCGTTTAAGCGGCGCGCGCGGGTAGTCTGCGCACACGCATGCGCACAAGAGAAAACGCGCACGAGGGCCGGTGGCTTGCGCGCGCCTATCGCAAGTGGTGACGCGCTTCTGACGATTCCTTTTGCCGCCAAAGGGCGACGATCGCGGCGTTATTGTGCGCGCAGAGTAAAGATTGCCGCGTGCACAAGCCGCACACAGCGACATCAACGGTTCGATCGCCGCCTGGGGAAAAACGCCAGGCGCGCGGCGTCGGTCACGGCAACCACGGCAGGATGCCGCAGCTTACGCTCCGCCGAGATGGCGTAGAAGCGTTCGCGCACCTTGTTGGTCGCACCGACCGGCTCTACGTCGTACTGGCGCACGACCTCGCGCGCAATCACGCGTGGGGCGATGAAGACGCCGACCCCGGCCTGGCCAAACGCCTTCATGAGCGCACTGTCCTCGAATTCGCCAGCAATGCGCGGCCGGATGCCATGCTGCTCGAGCCACTGCATCAGCGCCCCACGCACCGCAGCGCTTGCCGCAGGCAGCAGCAGCGGCGCGCCGTCCAGGGATTTCGGAAAACGCTCGCGGTACGAGGCTGCGAGCTTGCGTGCGGCGAAGAAGACCACACCGCACTCGCCGAGCAGGTGGTTGAAAGCGCGCACAGTTGCGCCAGCCCCGAGCGGCGCGTCGGCGAGCACAATGTCGAGCTTATGCACTGCGAGCTCGGCGAGCAAGGCCTCGAGCTTACCCTCCCGGCAGACGAAGCGCACGGGCTCGCCCAGGCGCAGCGCTGGCTCGAGCAGCCGATAGGCGATCATCTTGGGAACCGCGTCGACGACACCGACCGTGAAGGCGAGCGGTCGTCCACCCGCACGCCACGTCAGGGTCTCTCTCATTTCCGCCCCGATCCGGAAGATGTCGTCGGCGTAGTCGAGTACCAGCCGGCCGGTGTCGGTCAGGGCAAGCCGGCGGCCAGCGCGCGCAAACAGCCTCTCGCCGAGGGCCTGCTCCAGTGCGCGAAGCTGGCCGCTTATCGTTTGGGGCGTAAGGTGCATGGCCGCAGCGGCGCGCGCGATCCCGCCCTCCCGGGCCACCCGCCAGAAGTAGAAGAGATGGTTGTAGTTAAGGCCCCGCACGAAATTCGATTTCTCCGAATGATAAATTAAATACTTTCGTATTTTATACCTGTTTCTGCAGGGGTATACTCTGGCCATCCAGAAGTACATTTCGGTCTTCGAGAAATACGATCAAAGCCGCATCGAGATTCCCCACGTCCGGTACAATTCACTGCGAGAAGGACTTTCACTGGGAGATAGACCCGATGAAACGTATCGTTTTATTCCTGGCCACTAACATCGCCATCCTGATTGTGCTCAGCATTACGTTGCGTGTGCTCGGGATAGAGCGGCTGCTCGACGAGTCGGGCATCGGCCTCGACCTCGAGGCCCTCATGGGTTTCGCTGCCGTCATGGGTGTCGGCGGCGCATTCCTCTCACTCGCCCTCTCGAAGTGGACCGCCAAGCGCATGACCGGTGCGATGGTGATCGAGCAGCCGAGCAACCCGACCGAGGCCTGGCTTCTTGATACCGTGCGCCGGCAGGCCCGCGCGGCCGGCATCCAGATGCCCGAGGTCGCGATCTACGACTCGCCCGATGTCAATGCTTTTGCAACCGGTATGAATAAGAACAAGGCGCTAGTTGCCGTCAGTACCGGGCTTCTGCGTTCCATGAACCGCGATGAGGTCGAGGCGGTGCTCGGCCACGAGGTGAGCCATGTTGCGAATGGCGACATGGTGACGCTCGCGCTCATTCAGGGTGTCGTCAACACCTTCGTGATCTTCATCGCCCGGGTCCTCGGTCACACCGTCGATCGCGTGATCTTCAAGAACGAGGAGGGACACGGGCCGGCCTTCTGGATAACGACCATCGTCGCCGAGTTGTTGCTCGCGATCCTGGCGAGCATGATTGTGATGTGGTTCAGCCGCTACCGCGAATTCCGTGCAGATGCGGGTGGCGCTCGCCTCGCCGGCCGCGAGAAGATGATCGCCGCGCTTGAACGCTTAAAAGCAAGCCACGAATCTCGCCTCCCCGACCAGATGGCCGCCTTTGGCATCAACGGGCGCACGGCCGGGCGCTTTGCGCGGCTCTTCCTCTCGCACCCGCCGCTCGAGGAACGGATCGCGGCGCTCAAGCAGGCTGCCGCATAGGTCCTCTCAGCTGCCCGTGACACAAAACGCACTGGGTGTTCAGATCTATGTGAAGGTACGGCCCGTGCGGCCTTTTTCCATGGTCGTGGGCGCAAGGAACTGCTGTGCGCTGTCGGTTGGCAGGCTTGAAGCCGCGCAGAGCACCTTCAAAAGCAACCGGCCGCCGCCGGCGGCTGGCACGACCGGGGCCAGCGTGCAGGCAGGCAGTCCATGAAGGGATCGGTGCGACGCCGCCCCGCAGGCGCCGGAAACGCTGAACGCGCGCGGCGAGGAGCCATGGCAAACCCCCGGATCGGCGTAGTCATGGGTAGCCGCAGCGACTGGAAGGTCATGCGCCATGCTGTTGCCGTGCTTAAGGCATTTGGTGTGCCGCACGAGGCCCGTGTCGTCTCTGCCCACCGTACTCCCGATCTCTTATATCATTATGCCGATACGGCCGCCGGCCGTGGGCTTGTCTGCATCATCGCTGGCGCAGGCGGCGCGGCGCATCTGCCGGGTATGCTCGCAGCCAAGACCGTCGTACCGGTATTGGGCGTGCCCGTGACCTCACGCGCGCTAAAGGGTCTTGATTCGCTGCTTTCCATCGTGCAGATGCCGAAGGGTATCCCGGTCGCGACCTTCGCCATCGGCGAGGCGGGCGCGGTCAATGCGGCGTTGTTCGCCGTGGCACTACTCGCCGCGGGCGGTGATACGACACTCGCACGCAAGCTTGCGCGGTTTCGCCGCCGCCAGACAACCAAGGTGCGCGCCATGAGGTTGCCGAGATGATCCTTCCCGGCGCCACCCTCGGTGTGCTCGGCGGCGGCCAGCTCGGACGGATGTTCGCGCACGCCGCCCAGCGCCTGGGCTATCGCGTGGCCGTGCTCGATCCCGATCCCGACAGCCCGGCTGGGCGAGTGGCGGACATTCACCTCAAGGCCGACTACACCGAGCGGCAGGCGCTCGATGAGCTCGCGCACCGGTGCGCGGCCGTGACCGTCGAGTTCGAAAACGCCGCGGCCGCAAGCCTCGAGTATCTCGCACGATACCTTCCGGTGCGCCCTGCTGCAGCAGCGGTCGCGATCGCACAGGACCGCATCCGCGAAAAGCGCTTCCTTAAAGAGCATGGCTTTCCTACCGCCCGCTTTGCGATCGTGCAAAGCCACGACGAGCTCGTCCATGCCCTTGCAGGGCTGGGCGGGGGCGCCGCTGTGCTCAAGCGTGCCCGCTACGGTTACGACGGTAAGGGACAGGCGATGGTCGCAAACCTCCCCGAGGCCGAGGCCGCCTTCGAGCAGTTCGGCGCCGAGGCCTGTGTCCTCGAGGAGCGGCTCGCGCTCGAGATCGAGCTGTCGGTGGTGCTCGCGCGCGGAATAAGCGGCGCGATCGCGGTGTATCCGGTAGCCGAAAACCGGCACAAGGGGGGGATCCTTGATCTCAGTCTCGTACCGGCGCGCATCTCCGAGGATATGGCACGAGCGGTCACGACGATGGCGCAGCGCATCGCCACGCTGCTCGATTATGTGGGTGTGCTGGCCGTCGAGTTTTTCGTCGCCGAAGGCAGGCTGCTCGTCAACGAGATTGCACCGCGCCCGCACAATAGCGGTCACTACACGCTCGATGCCTGCGTCACCTCGCAGTTCGAGCAGCAGGTGCGTACACTTTGTGGTCTACCGCTCGGAGATACCCGACTCGTCCAGCCGGCGGTGATGGTCAACCTGCTCGGAGATCTCTGGAGCGAGGGCGAACCGTGTTGGGAAGCCGTGCTGCGCGAGCCGCAGGCGAGGCTGCACCTTTATGGCAAGCGCGAACCGCGTCCAGGGCGCAAAATGGGACACTACACCTGCCTCGGGTCGAGTGTCGAGCAGTCGCTGGCGACGGCCTTGGGGATCGAGCGCTTGCTATCCAGGAAGGGTTGTCAAGACACAGGGCAGGGTGCTGTTTTGGGTGACAATGATGAGACTCGTTACGGTCTCACGTCTGAAAACAGGGTGGAAAGGATTAGGTGAAGCGATGAAGAGAATCGAAAAAGTCTTGGAAGAAATGATGTTCAGAAGTCGCTGGCTGCTGGCACCGTTCTATGTCGGTCTGGTGCTGGCTATCGCGTTGCTCCTCGTCAAGTTCGTCAAGGAGTTCGTACAGCTCGTGCCGGCCATGTTGTGGGGCGGCGGCAGCCAGGCAATTGTGGGCATCCTGTCGCTGGTAGACATCGCCCTCGTGGCGAATCTGCTGTTGATCATCGTTTTTGCAGGATACGAGAACTTTGTCTCCAAGATCGACACGGGGGGGCACGAGGACCGGCCGGCGTGGATGGGCCATGTGGATTTCTCCGATCTCAAGATCAAGCTCATTGGCTCGATCGTGGCCATCTCCGGTATCGAGCTGCTCAAGTTCTTTGTGGACGTCAGCGCCTACACGAGCGAGCAACTCGCCTGGAAGGTCGGCATTCATATAACCTTCGTGGTGTCGGGTGTGCTGTTTGCGTTGATGGACCGCTTGGCGGAGTCCCGCAAGCGTGTGCGTGATGGCACGGCGCGATGAACAAACATTCAATTGCGTTAGGGATGCGCGCGCTGCCGCCGCCGAAATCTTTGCGCTCTTGACGCTGTTGCAGGCCTCGCACGGTGATGAGTCGTGCCGCCTGCGCCTGTGGCGCGATCGCCGTTTTGGGCAATCCCGAAAGGCTAGTTTGGCAGTGGCTTGCAGGTGGATGCAAGAAAACATTTGTAGCCGCTCGGTGCGGGCAGAGGCTTCTGCCAAGCGAGGCGAGAAAGCATCGCGCGTAGACAGGCGCCCGCGCCACAGCGCAAAAGCCAATAACGTTCTGGCAAGGCAGCCGCGACCTGAGCCAGTTACCGAGGACGTTATCGCCGAGACCAGATCCCCTGAAGCATCCATATGACTCAAAATGACTCAAACGCGCCGGCACGATGGCCCTGACGGGCTCAGCCGCCTCGTTCTTACTCGCCCCGACGACTGGCATGTGCACCTGCGTGACGGGCCTGCACTGCGGGCGGTGCTGCCGGATACGGCGCGGCGCTTCGCACGTGCCATTGTCATGCCTAATCTCGATCCCCCAGTGACCACCGTCGAGCAGGCGCGCGCTTATCGCAGCCGCATCCTGGCGGCGCTGCCCGACGGTATGGCGTTTGAGCCGCTCATGACGCTCTATCTCACCGACCATACTTCGATTGACGAGATCGCTAAGGCAAAGGCAAGCGGCTTTGTGTATGCCGTCAAGTACTATCCGGCCGGTGCGACCACCCATTCTGCGCGCGGTGTCACGGAGCTTAAGCGCGTGTACCCAGTGCTCGCCGAGATGGAAAAGCACGACCTGCCGCTGCTGCTGCACGGCGAGCTGACCGATGCCGAGATAGATGTGTTCGACCGCGAGGCGTTGTTCATCGAGCGTCATCTAAAAACTCTCCTGCGCTTGTTTCCACATCTTCGCATGGTGCTCGAGCATGTCACGACGAAAGAGGGCGTTGACTTCGTCAGGGAGACCGGCCCAAAGGTTGCGGCCACGATCAGCGCGCACCACCTGCTGCTCAACCGCAACAGCCTGTTCGCCGGCGGCCTGCGACCGCACGCCTACTGCCTGCCATTGCCCAAGCGCGAGGTGCACCGACAGGCGCTCATCGAGGCGGCCACCTCCGGCAATCCGAAGTTTTTTCTCGGCACCGACAGCGCCCCGCACGGTCGCCGCGCCAAGGAGTCGGCTTGCGGCTGTGCTGGCGTCTACACCGCGCACGCCGCGCTCGAACTTTACGCCGAGGTCTTTGAGTCCGCCGGTGCGCTCGACCGGCTCGAAGCATTCGCAAGCTTCCACGGAGCGGATTTCTACCGACTGCCACGCAACAGCGACACTATCACCCTCGTAAAAGAGCCTTGGTGCGTGTCAGCGGAAATCCCGTACGGGGACGATATGCTCGTGCCGCATCGCGCTGGCGAAACAGTGACCTGGAGGCTGGTGGCTTGAGTGCGCAAAAACAAGGCCTCGCTGAGATCAACTGCGCGCAAGTATTGTGGCACGCGTTGCCTGAGAAGGATGTGGCCGCGCGATTCGGCGTGGATTTGCAGCGCGGTCTGGCCGCCACCGAGGCCGCCGCGCGCTTGGCGCGCTATGGGGAGAATCGGCTCGCCGAAAAGCCGCCACGCTCGAAGTGGCTGGTATTTGCCGAGCAGTTCAAGAGCCTGCTCATTACGATCCTGATCGGGGCTGCGGTTCTGGCCGGTGCGATTGGCGACCTCAGGGAGGCGGTCGTGATTCTGGTCGTGGTAGTACTCAACGCGCTGTTTGGTTTCTGGCAGGAACACCGGGCCGAGGCTACGCTCGCTGCGCTCAAGAAGATGCTCTCGCCCACGGCACGCGTGCGCCGCGGCGGGCGGGTGGAGGAGGTCAGCGCCGCCCATTTGGTACCGGGCGACATCGTGCTGCTTGAGGCCGGCGACCGGGTGCCGGCTGACGGTCGGCTCGTCCTCACCCGCAACCTCGAGATCGAGGAGGCGGCGTTGACGGGCGAGTCCCATCCGGTGGGCAAAGACGCGGCCGCGGTCGTTGCCGAGGACGCGCCACTTGCCGAGCGCATCAACATGGCCTACATGAACAGCGTGGTCACTCGCGGGAGGGCCGAGCTGCTCGTGACTGCCACCGGCATGGCGACCGAAATGGGGCGGCTGTCGGGCCTGCTCGCCGAGGCCGAGGCCGGGCCTACGCCACTTCAGCTCCAGCTCGACAGCCTGGGGCGGCGCCTGGCGCTTATTGCCGGTGTGGTGATCGTGCTGATCTTTACACTCGGCCTGCTGCGCGGTGTGCCACTTGTTGAGGTACTGCTGACCTCCATCGCGCTTGCGGTGGCCGCCATCCCCGAGGGCTTGCCGGCGGTGGTGACGGTGACGCTCGCGCTCGGCATGCACCGCATGGCGCAGCAGCGCGCCATCGTCAAGAAGCTCGCGGCGGTCGAGACCCTAGGCTGTACCACGGTGATCTGCTCCGACAAGACCGGCACGCTGACCATGAACCAGATGACGGCGCGGGCAGTGGTTTTTCATGGGCGGCGATTTTCGGTCTCGGGGCAAGGGTATGGCGCGGCGGGCGAGATCCGAGCGGAAGACGGCAAGGCGTTGCCGGAGTTCGCCCCACTGCTTTATCCGGCCGCGCTTTGCAACGACAGCCGCCTGCGCGACGGTGAGCTGATCGGCGATCCTACCGAAGGGGCGCTGCTTGCGCTCGCTGCCAAGGGCGGTCTCGATCCCGAGCGCCTGATGCTAAAGCTGCCGCGCATCGCCGAGATCCCCTTCGACTCTGCGCACAAGTTTCACGCCACCTTCCATTACGCCGGCGAGATAGTGTGGTTGTATGTCAAGGGCGCGCCAGATGTGTTGCTCGAGCGCTCTGCCACACAACTTTCCTCGGCAGGCGCGATAGCGCTCGAGCCGGGGTACTGGCAAAGCGAGAACGAACGCCTGGCAGCCCAGGCCATGCGTGTGCTGGCGGTGGCCGTCAAGCGCATTGCGGCGCGCGATTTCGATGCCGGCGGCGACCTGATGGCGTATGTTCGCGATTTGATGTTCGTGGGGATGATCGGCATCCTCGACCCGCCGCGGCCCGAAGCGCGCGAGGCCATCCGCCTGTGCCAGCGTGCCGGCATTGCCGTCAAGATGATCACTGGGGACCACCGCGTCACTGCTGCCGCCATCGCCCGCGAGCTTGGGCTCGAAGGCAAGGTGCTAGACGGCCGTACACTCGATGACATGAGCGCGCAGGAGCTGGCCGAGCGCATTGAGCAGGTCGCCGTGTTCGCGCGTGTGGCACCGGAGCACAAGGTCAAGATCGTAGAAGGGCTTAAGCGTCGTGGCCACGTTGTGGCGATGACCGGCGACGGCGTCAACGACGCCCCAGCGCTCAAGCGCGCCGACATCGGAATTGCCATGGGCATCACTGGAACCGAGGTGACCAAGGAGGCGGCCACCATGGTGCTCAGCGACGATAATTTCGCGACCATCGTGCGCGCCGTGCGCGAGGGCCGTGTCATCTACGATAACATGGTCAAATTCGTGCGCTTCCAGCTCTCGACCAATCTGGGTGCGATTCAGGCGGTGCTCGGCGCAAGCCTGCTCGGATGGGCAACGCCTTTCAGCGCGATCCAGATTCTGTGGATTAACATCATCATGGATGGCCCGCCGGCGATGAGTCTCGGTGTGGAGCCGGCGCGCACAGGCGTGATGCACAACCCGCCACGCCCCCGCGATGCGCGCATTCTCACCTTGCCGCGACTGGCGCGCCTTTTTCTGTACGGCAGCATGATGGCGCTCGGGACACTCGCTCTTTTCCGGTACGCCCAGGCGCAGGGCGAGACCTACGCCCTGACGCTCGCTTTCACCACTTTCGTGCTTTTCCAGTTCTTTAACATTTTCAATGCCCGCGCCGAGCACGGATCGGCCTTCAATGTACAGTTCTTCCGCAACCGCTGGCTGTGGCTATCGCTTGGCGCGGTGCTGATACTTCAGGCGCTCGTGGTGCACTGGGGGCCGGCACAAGGGATTTTCCGCACCACCGACCTTGCCGCCGCCGACTGGCTGCTCGCCGTTGCTGTCGCCTCAAGCGTGCTGCTGCTTGAGGAGGCGCGGAAACTCTTTGGGCGCGCGTTGGCGCGCCGTCCTATGTCGTAATCCCACCACAACTTCGAGGGAGACCAACGACAAAGTCCTTCGCATGCAAAGACGTGTCCTGGCGATCACCGAGCGCCAGGGCATCGAGATCGACTACTGCCCCCAGTGTCGCGGTGTGTGGCTGGATCGCGGCGAGCTTGTCAAGCTCATCGAGCGCCCCGAGCGCTACGCAGGGCAGACGACTGCGCGTGGCGGCGATGCCGGACGCCACGAGCGAGGCTATCGCGATGACGATGACTACCGCTACAAACTGCGCAAGTCTTTCCTGCGAGACCTGTTCGATGGGCGAAGCAGGCGATGGGCCGATGGACGGTGCCTTGTGCCAGCCGCACGGCGGGAAAATGCTCCGATGCGCCGTTCGCCGCGGCATCGTATACTCCACGCGCACGATAATCTCGCGAAGGGGGTTTTAAGCGATGCTGACGACCATGGTCCTGGACAACGGGCACCTCGACGTCCGCGAGGACGTCAGCCCGAGCGAAGCGATCTGGGTCGACCTGGTCGGGGCGACCGACGAAGAACGCGCACAGATCGAGGCACTCTACGGTCAGGAGCTTCCCGAGCCGGAGGATGTCGAGGAACTCGAGGCGAGCGCCCGGCTGTACGAGGATCAGGCCGGGTTGTATCTCACCTCGTTTTTCCTCAATCGCCTCGAGGGCCGTCCCCGGATCGAGAGCGTCGCTTTCCAAATCCGCCGCGAACGCTTGTTTACCATGCACGAGCACGAGATCCCCGCCTTTCGGCTCCTGCGGATGCGCACGCGGCGCAACCGCGCTCTGGCGCAGGACCCACTTTCCATCGTCGTCAGCCTCTTCGAGATCAAGGTGGAGGATCTCGCCGACATCCTGGAGGAAGTCTACTCCGAGTTGGAGACCCTAAGTCGTCAAGTGCTCGAGTCTGACCGCGCCGATCTCGAGCAGGCCATCGCGACGCTCGCCCGCCACGAAGACCTGAACGGCAAGGTCAGGTTGTGCCTGATGGACGCGCAACGCACACTTGCGTTCTTGCTGCGCTGCAACCGGCTCAACGCCGAGCAGACCGAACGCGTTCGCCAGATCCAGCGCGACGTCGAGTCGCTGTTGCCGCACAATGCCTTCGTGTTCCAGCGGGTAAACTTCCTTATGGAGGCGGCGCAGGGCTTCATCAACATCGAACAGAACCAGATCATCAAGATTTTCTCGATCGCCGCGGTGGTGTTCCTGCCGCCGACGCTTGTCGCCAGCATCTACGGGATGAATTTCGAGTTCATGCCCGAGCTCGGTTGGCGCTGGGGTTATCCGTTCTCGCTCCTGCTAATGGTACTCGCGGGCGTGTTGCCCTACTGGTACTTTAAGCATAAGGGTTGGCTCGGCCCGAGCGAACGGTCCGGCTCCCGGCGACGCTCGCTGACGCCTGCGCGCAATCGCAAGCGGCCTGCGGGGATGCGCTGAGCAGGATTCGCGACGAGAGAAACGTAGGCGAGTACAATAGCGCGAGTCGTCGAAACGACGCACGCGCGCGCATTTAGCGAGGGTTCGTTTGGCCCCAACCTCGGGGGTGTTCCCATGGAATGTAAAGTTCCTGGTCTTTCTCAACGATCGACAGGAGCTTGAAATCATGGGGGGTCGCGCAGGGCAAGGCGCATCACGTCCACCTGCTGATCGGCGACGGGGAGCAAGCGTGCGCCTTCGCCGAGCAAGCGGCGGATCCTGTTCGTTTTAGCGGGTCGTGCGCCTCTAGGGCAAGAACGACTTGCGTCTTCGCATGAGCATCACTTCCTGCCGCAAGTCCGCATCCGCCTTCGCCTGGGCGGCCCGGCTAGCAACCAAAGACCTGGTGTGGAGATCGTTATCGCGCTGCCCGGCCTGTGGCACGAGGGGTTTTTGGCGCGTCGAGTGCGTGCGCGGACTGTGCCATGCGCCGACAGTGGGGCTTCCATGCGCGAATGAGCGTCGAGGTCTACGGCGATCTCAAAAATGCGAGCAGCGTGAAACCGCGCGGGCACTGGGCTAACCTCTTCTGACCCGGGGTGGTTATCACCGCCGCAATCCATGACGCGATGAAGGACCCAGGCCACGAAACCCGCATGGGTTCGGATGCCGGGCCCTTGGCGTTTAGCGGCATGCAGCGCACACCACACCCAGCAGATCGGCTTGCAAAAGCCAGCCTCGTTGCAGACGCGCTGCGTGTCCTGTTGTTGTCATCCGGCCTGGGCTTCGGTCATCTGCGCGCCACCTGGGCCATCGCGCTGACTTGGCGCACGGTCGATCCGCGTGCCACGTTCAAAACGCTCGATTTCTGGTCGCTCATGGATGCAGGGGTCGCCGAGTTAATTCAGCAGAGTTACTTGCGCCTCGTCGGCAAGCACCCCCGAACTCTACGAGCGCGTCTACCGTCTCGATCAGCGGCTATGGCGTAGCTTGCTTGCCAGGAAAAACGCGCTGGCGCCGCTAAAGCAGCTGCTGCAATTGCTTTCTCGCAACACACCCGTGTTGCGCCACGGGGGCAAGCGCGTGAATCGCTGACTGTTCCTGGCCCTGATCGGCAGATTCAAAGGATGCAGCAGAATTTGGCTCGACAGCGTGCAGCGCGCCGCGCTCCTGCGCCTCGCCTACCAGCGTCTGTCGCGACGTCTTGGAATGCACCTGCGGGCGTTTCGCCCCGACGTCATCGTGGTCACCGAGCTGTGTCCCGCCGTGTTGCTCGCGCCGATCAAAGCGCAAGGAGCCGTAAGGACACCAGTTGTGGTCGTGTTTGCCGATTACGGCGTTCATGCTCTTTGGGTGCAGCCCGGCATTGACCATTACTGTGTCGCCACCTCCGCGATGCGCGCGGCGCTGATTGGTGCCGGTACCGAGTCTGAGCGCATCAGCTTGACCGGCATCCCGCTCATGCCGGGATTTCGGCACCTGCCCTCCCGATACGCGGCGAAGGCGGCGCTCGGGTTCGATCCAAAACGCCCCGTCGTCCTGATTCCGGGCGGCGTCTTGGGACTTGGGCTAAAACAGGCGGCCGAAGCGCTCGTTGGAAGCGGGCTTGATGCGCAATGGTTAGTGGTAGCAGGACGCAACGAAGCGGCGTGCGAACGTCTATGTGTGCTAGCCACTGTTTTCTCTTCGCTACGTGTGCACGGGTGGATCGAGCACATAAAGCGGATGCTGCGCGCGGCGGTCGCAGTGGTAGGCAAGCCCGGCGGACTCACCGTTGCTGAAGCCATGGCCTGTGGTTGTTTGCTGCTTGCCGCCCATTGCCTTCACGGGCAAGAGGGGTTTAGTGTTCGCTTTCTTGAGGCGCACGCCGTAGGCCGGCTGGTTCGGGGGCAGGATTTGGTCGCAACACTGGCCGTGTGGTTAGCGGATCGCCGCAAGCTTGCCGCGATGCAGGCGCGCGCGTGGGCGCTTGGCAAGCGCGACAGCGCGCAGCAGGTGGTCGACATCGCGTGCGACTTGTGGCGGCAGCGCGCGAGCTCGCGGCCGCCGTCAGGTAACACAGGAAACGTGAGGAGGACGGCGTGCGATATCTCGCCCGCAGCGTCCTGCGCGGAATAGACGCGTTATATCAGCGCTGGCATGGCTTGCAGTCCGTTGGGGAGGTGCTCTACGAGGGCCACACCCGCTATCGCGTCCTGGCAAGGGAATTCCCCGACGGCACTTGGCTCGCCCCCGGGAATTTCATCGGGGTGCTGCATTTCAACAATGCCCGCTTTCCTAGCATCGAGGCCAGCACTGCGACGCGCGCGGCACTGCACTTCGCGCGGCTCATGCTCGAGTCTATGCGGATCCTCGCGGAGCAATCGCGCCAGGCGGCGAGGTTCTCGGATCTGGTCGTCTACCGCGCAATCACCTGGTTGCCGCCGCACGGCTGCCGGATCGGTTTCCTCACCGAACCATTATTGGAAGGACCTTGCAAGTGCCTGATGGCGGCGTATTTTCGGCTCCTGGTATGGGCGTTCGCACCGGCGGCCCAGACCCGCGCTTTGGCAAGACCGGCCCCGAGACGGTATACTGAATTACCCGCAAGGAGCTGCTGCGGCACTTCGGGGAGGGGCACGATGAGGGGTAATCGAGCGACGGCGACTCAACCGTCAGCGCAGACGCTACCCCGCGTGCCCGGGCGCGTTTACCTCAGCTTCGACGACGGACCGGATCTGCGCTGGACAACACGCATCCTCGATCTGCTGGCGCAGACGAAGGCACGGGCGACGTTCTTCGTGGTCGGGCGCTACGCGCGTGCATCCTGCGTTGCTGCGCCGGAGCGCGGCGCACGGGCATGCGCTCGGGTATCACAGCTGGAGTCATCGCCATCCCTGGACGATGCGTGAGGCCGTCGCGCGTAGCGAAGTGTGCGAGAAGCCTATTGTTGCTTATGACTTGGAAACAACGCGGATGCGTGAGGCCGTCGCGCGTAGCGAAGTGTGCGAGGGGGCGGCTTCGATCGCTGACCTCACCGGGGTGGCACCAAGGCTGTTTCGACCATCGCACGGGCGGCTACGCCGCTGTATGATCGAGAAAGCCGAGGGCGCCGGCCAGTCACTCAGGATGTGGGACGTGAGCGCTATGGACTGGGGGTCGCTTGCCATGGCAGCGGCGATCGCCCGCCGACTCGCCGCTACACAACCCGGCGATATCGTCCTGATGCACGATCGCGCCAGCAGGATCAACCGCCCCGGGGAACTCATCGTAGCGCTGCTCGGATGTCTCGCCGATTTCGGCCGGCGCGGCCTCGTGCCGGACCTGCTTTCCGATGTGGCGCGCCGTTGCGCGGGGTGAGAGGGCTTTCCAGGACCTCATGGTCCGGGGTTCAAGGTTTTTGCGGGTGGACGGTGAAGGCCGCCGCGGGCGAGGGCGCGGATCTGCGCCATGACGCCCTCGGCCGTGACGGCCGCGGAGAACGACAAGCCCCGCCGCGTGCATGCAGAGCGCGCGCAGGTCGGAGTCGCAGCCGGCCGCGACGCGATGTTTGCGCGCCTTTGGGGTCATAGATCCCTGCATTCGTCCGGGTGGCGTAGCGGCGCCCGACCCAGCCGCGCGCGCAGGCGGTTGATCGTCGGCAGCACGTATGGGCGCTCGATTAGCCAGCGCTCAAGCGCATACTTCCCGGGATAATTCGCGATCATAAGGCCGGCAAGCAGCGTGATCAGGCCCTGGCCGGGGGTGACCAGCATCACGAGCCCCGCGGCCACGAGCACGCCGCCGAGCAGGTTCTTGGCCAAAATGAGCATCCCGGCGACGAACGGGTGACGCGCCTGTCGCGACAGGTGGTGGCGATGGCGGTAGCAAAAATAATCGGCAGGCATGCGCGCGAGCGCCACGGGCATCAGCATCAGGCTTGCGATCGTGCTTGTTAAAGAGATGGCCACCAAGCAATGAACTTGTGCCGTCAACCATTCGAGCCACGCCGTCAACACATTCTGTCCTCTTCCCGCTGTTTGTTTGAACTCACCCAAACGCTGGGGGCGAGATTTAGCGCATATCACACCGGACCGAATCTACCACGAGCCAGCTCGTAGGCGTCGCTCGCCGCTCAAACCCAAGGGCTTTGCGAGTAAGCAGGCAAACTGCATTGCGAAGACCCCACGGGTAAGAATCTCTGCGAGGTCAGAACAATAAACCCGACAACGCAACTGCTGTGGTAAATTCCCTGCCGATGAACGCGGAAGCTTACGCCGATTTCCTCGACAGGCTCGATCGCCGCACGATAGTCGTCACCGCTGGTCAGCGGCTGGCGCGCTATCTGGTGTGGGCCTACGGTGTGCGCCGCGTAGCAGCCGGAGCGCGCGCCTGGGAGCAGCCGCAGATCCTGTCTTGGGAGGCGTGGCTTGTATCCCTCTGGCAGGCGTATACGCAGTCGGACAAGACGTCAGCGGTGCTGCTCAGCGAGGAGGCCGAGCGAGCACTCTGGATGCGGTTGATCGAGGAAGAGGACGACAGCACGAATTTGCTCGCACCCGAAGCCGCTGCACGCACCGCGCAGGAGGCCTGGCGACTTGTGCATGCCTGGCGGCTTTCGTTCGACGAGATCGCGCGCGTCGAGGCAAGCGACGACGTTTATCGTTTCTGTGGCTGGGCCGCGCGCTACCGCGCGCGAAGCGACGAGTTCGGCGTGCTTGACGCTGCGCGCCTGCCCGATGTGCTGGCTGATGCCATCGCCGCGGGAAGGATCGAGATTGCGTTCAGGCGCCTGTGGCTAGCAGGTTTCGAGGAGCTCGATCCGCAGCAGCGCGCATTCATCGATCGGCTGCGCGCCGCCGGGGTAGAGGTTGATGCACTGCCGCCGCCGCACTTAAGGCAGGTGCGGGCGCTGCGGCTCGAATTCAGAAACGAGCAGGACGAGACGGCCGCGCTTGCGCGCTGGGTGCGCAATCGGCTAGAAGCCAATCCCGAGGCACGCATCGGCATCGTGGTGCCGGAGTTCGGCCGTCGTCGGGCCGCGCTCGTGCGAGCGCTCGAAGACGCGCTCGCCCCGGCGCGCGTCCTGCCCGGAGGCTTCGGTACCGCCTTATCGTTCAATGTTTCGCTCGGGCTGCCGCTCGCCGGGTACCCGCTCGTTGAGACCGCGCTCGACATCATCGCCTCGAGTCTCATGCTAAAGCGTGACAGAAGGCTTAAGCTTGAGGCGGCAAGTGCGCTGTTGCGCTCGCCGTTCGTGGCTGGCGCCCTGGCCGAAGCGGCTGCACGCGCGCGTTGCGATGCCGTGCTTCGCGAGGCGCGCGAGCCGTGGGTGAGCCTTGAGCAGCTTTTGCGCGCGGCTGAACAGCAAGGATGCGTGGTTTTCGCTGCACGGCTTCGCGCCTGGCGCGAGACGCTCGAGCACTGGCCGGCGTCAAAGCAGGCGCTAAGCTGCTGGATTGCTGATTTTATGGCGGCCCTCCACGCCCTTGGCTGGCCAGCCGTGGGCGATCGGCCGCTCGCGAGCGAGGAGTACCAGACATTCGAGGCCTGGCGCGGGCTCATCAGGAGGCTCGGTGCGCTCGAGCGAATCCTGCCCGCCGCGATAGAGGGCGAGGCGCTACGGCGGCATCTCGAGCATGCTGCGCGCAACGTGATCTTTCAGCCGCAGAGCGCCGAGGTCCCGGTACAGGTGCTCGGTCTCTTCGAGGCCGAGGGAATGGTCTTTGATCATCTCTGGGTGACGGATCTCAACGACGAGGTGTGGCCGCGCCCGCCCGAACCGAATCCGCTGCTGCCTGTGCGCTTGCAGCGCGATCGGCGCATGCCGCGTGCCTCGCCCGAACGCGAGCTTGAATTCGCCGAGCGCCTGACGACGCGCTGGCTAGCCGCTGCGCCCGAGGTGGTCTTGAGCTATGGGGTGAGCGAACAAGACCGCGTGCGGCATGCCAGCCCGCTTATCGTCAAGGTGCCGATCGCTGCAGACCCAGAGCGCATTCTTGGCGCGCCCTACGTGCCCTATCGGCGCAGGATCTTCGAGGCCGCGCAAGCGGCGCGTGCCATCGAGCAATGCGACGACTGGCAGGGACCGCCGCTCGCCGATGTGGCCGACCGCACCGCTTACGTGCACGGCGGCACTTGGCTTGTGGCCGATCAGTCGGCCTGTTCGTTTCGCGCCTTCGCGCGCTACCGGCTCGGTTCGTGCCCCCTCACCCCCGTTGCGTTCAGTCTGACGGCCGCGGAACGCGGGCAGCTCGTACACGAGGCACTGCGTGTTGCCTGGGAGTATCTTCGCGACAAGGTCAAACTCGATCGCCTTGACGAAGCGGATCTGCGCAAGCTTGCCGCGCGCGCCGCAAACACCGCGCTTGACAAACTACGTCGCCAACGTCCCTTCACGCTCGCTGGACGCTATGGCGCGCTCGAGCGTGAACGAATCGCAACGCTTGTTTGCAACTGGCTGCGCTTCGAGCGCAAACGGCCCGAGGGCTTCGTGGTGCATGCGCTCGAAGCGTGTTGGCGCCTCGAGGTGGGCGGGCTTCGACTCGATGCGCGGCTCGATCGTGTAGATCGGCTCGATAGCGGTGGATATCTCGTTCTCGACTACAAGACCGGCGGCGACTGCCGCGTGCAACACTGGTTCGGTGAACGCCCACGCGATCCGCAGCTTACGCTCTATGCGCTTTACGCCCTCGATCCGAACGAGGTCGCCGGCATTGCCTACGCACTGGTCAGACGCGGGAGGTTAGAACTGCGTGGTCTGGCGCGGAGCACTGTCGAGGGCTTCGGCCAGCTCGAGCCCTTTTCCGAATCTGAGTTCGCCAAAAAGTACGCCAGCTGGACACAAATGCTTGAAGGGGTCCGCGCCGTGCTCGAGCGGCTCGCAAGCGAGTTCCGGCAGGGACTGGCGTGGCCCGAGCCGCGCGCACGCATCGATTGCGGGCGTTGCGAGCAACAACCGCTCTGCCGCCTCGTCGAGCTTGACGAACGCCGTGGGGTCTTCGCGCCCGGTGGGAAGGACGAGCAGCAGGAAGAGGCTTTCGACGATGAGTGAGGCGCTAAGGTCGGAAGATGCCCGCGCGCGTCAGCAGGCACTCGATCCACGCCGTTCGTTCATCGTGCAGGCCCCGGCCGGTTCGGGCAAAACCGAGCTGCTGACCCAGCGGTATCTTTTGCTGCTTGCTAGCGTGGATCACCCCGAGGAGATCCTTGCCGTCACCTTCACCAACAAGGCAGCCTCCGAGATGCGCGACCGCGTGCTTGCGGCGCTCGTCCGTGCGGCCGACGGCACCCCCCCTCAGCGCGAGCACGAGCAGCGCACCTGGCAGCTTGCACGCCGGGCGTGGAAGCGCAATCGCGACCGCCGCTGGCGACTCGAGGACAACCCGCGCAGGCTGCGCGTGCAGACGATCGATGCGCTCTGCGCGTCGCTCGCGCGGGCGTTGCCGCTCGCGACCGGTTTCGGTGCCAGGCCCGTGATCGTTGAAGACGCAAGCGAACATTACCGCGCGGCGGCCCGTGCGACCCTCGCGCTCGTCGAAACGACAGAGCGTTGGAGCGAGGCGGTCGCGCATCTAATCCGGTATCTCGATGGCGATCTCGGGCGGATCGAAACGCTCATCGCCGAGATGCTCGCTCGTCGCGACCAGTGGTTGCGTCACGTGACCGGCGGTGGCGTCGCCGGGGCGGCTGCGCGTATCGAGCGGGCGGCACTCGAGCGCGCGCTCGATAACGCCGTACGCGAGGCGCTCGCCTCGCTCCTCGAAGTCTTCCCGGCCGAGGAGGCCAAAGAGATCGTGTGGCTGGCCGCACTTGCGGCTCGAAATCTCGTCCGCCAGGGAGCGCACAAACCGCTTTGCGCCTGCGCGGGGCTCGAGCGGCTGCCGGAAGCGACGGTCGATGCGCTTCCGGCCTGGCTCGGTATCGCGCAGCTGCTGCTCACGAACGAGGGGACATGGCGCACTCGCTTCGACTATCACCTCGGCCTGCCGCCGCAGGAAAAGGAAGCGAAGCGGCGCCTCCTTCGGCTTGTCGAAGCATTGGCGAACAAAGCGCTGCTACGCGAGCGGCTGCACGCGCTGCGGCACCTGCCGGCGGTGCGTTACCGCGAGGAGCAATGGGCGCTGCTCGAGGCGATCGCCGAGCTTTTGCCGCTCGCCGCCGCGCAGCTTGAGCTCGTGTTTCGCGAGCGCGGCGAGGTGGATTTCCTCGCCGTGGCGCACGGTGCGCTCGTCGCCCTCGGCGCGGAGGACGAGCCGAGCGAGCTTGCGCTCAAGCTCGATTACCGATTGCGCCATCTCCTCGTAGACGAGTTCCAGGATACCTCGCTCAGCCAGTTCCAGCTGCTCGAGCGGCTCACGGCGGGTTGGGAGCCGGGTGACGGGCGCACGCTTTTTCTCGTCGGCGATCCCATGCAGTCCATTTACCGTTTCCGCGAGGCCGAGGTCGGGTTATATCTGCGCGCGCGGCAAAAGGGCATCAATATGGTGCGACTCGAACCCCTGCAGCTCGCGGTGAATTTTCGCTCACAGGCGGCAATCGTCGAGTGGTGCAACGCGGCCTTTGCACAGGTCATGCCTGCCGCCGAGGATGCGAGTCGCGGTGCCGTGCCCTATACCCCTGCCGAGGCTTACCACTCGCGGCTTGCCGGGCAGGCCGTAACCGTACATGCCTTTTTCGGGAAAGAGGCGCTTCTTGCCGAGGCCGAGCGCGTCATCGAGGTGATTCGAGCCGCACGCAGCGAGGAGCCGCAAGCGAGTATCGCAATGCTCGTGCGCGCGCGCGGACATCTTGCGCAGATCGTCCCGCGCCTGCGCGCGGCGAACATCCCGTACGTGGCGCTCGACATCGAGCCGCTCGGACACCGGCCCGCGGTTCAGGACCTTTATATGCTAACGCGAGCACTTGAACACCCGGCGGATCGGCTTGCGTGGCTTGCCGTGTTGCGCGCGCCGTGGTGCGGACTGCGGCTTGCCGATCTCGTGGTACTGACCGAAGCTCGAGAAGCGACGCTATGGGAGGCGATGAACGACGCGGCGCGCCTCGTGCGTCTGTCTCCCGACGGCCAGGCGCGGCTTGCGCGTGTGCGCGATTTGCTCGCGCGCGCGTTCGAGGAGCGCCGTCGTCGCGGGTTGATACGCACGATCGAGGGGTTGTGGCTTGCTCTCGGAGGACCGGCGGTTGTGCTCAAGGCGACAGATCTCGAGGACGCCGAACGCTATTTCGAGCTTCTCGCCGCGCATGCCCGGGATGGCGGGCGGATCAAGGATTTCAAGGCGCTCGATGCGGCGCTCGCGCGTCTTTACGCGCTGCCCGAAGACGCTGCCGATCCCGTGGCGGTCCAGATCATGACCATGCACAAGGCGAAGGGGCTTGAATTCGACATTGTACTCGTGCCGGGACTCGGCCGAGTACCACGGCGCGCAGACAAACCTCTGCTGCGCTGGTTCGAGAGGCCGCGTGCTTTAGGGACGGGGGCGGCGGCCGATCTTGTCATTGCGCCAATCCGCCAGAGCGGGAACGAAGAAGAGGAAGACACGATCTACGGCTGGCTCGAACGGCTCGATACCGAGCGCGGCGAATTCGAGGATGGGCGGCTGCTTTATGTCGCGGCGACACGCGCCAAAAAACGGCTGCACCTCTTCGGACATACGATGCGCGCGCAGGACGGCACAGTGCGTGAACCTGAAAAGGGTTCGCTTCTGCGATTGCTTTGGCCGGCGGTCCGTGCGGCATTCGAGCGTGCTGCGGCGAACGAGGGACACGATCGCCCTCCCTACGGGGCAGCGGCCGCCGTCGCTGATCGAGGCGATCCGCCCAGAGAGCTCTTCGCCTTGCCGGGGATCAGGCGGCTTGCGCTCGGATGGCAACCGCCGGCGCCACCGCCGCCACTGGTGTGGCGTGAATCGCTCATATCCGTCGCGCCGCACGAATCGGTTGAATTCGATTGGGCGGGTGAGATGGCGCGTTGCGTGGGCATTGTGGTGCACGGCTACTTACTTCGCATCGCGCGCGAGGGTGTGGAGCACTGGACGGCCGCACGGGTGGGCGCGCTCAAGCCGGTCTTCCGGCGAGGGCTTGCTGAGCTCGGCGTGCCGAGCGAACACTGCGAAAAGGCCGTCGCGCGTGTTGCCGAGGCGCTCGAGCGCACGCTCGGCGATCCGCACGGTCGCTGGTTGCTCAGCGCCTCTCACCGCGAGGCGCGTTGCGAATATGCACTCGGAGGCGTGCTCCCCGAAGGGCGATTCATCGAGGTACGCATCGATCGCACCTTCGTGGACGAGGGCGGCACGCGCTGGATCGTGGATTATAAGACCGGCACACACGAGGGCGGCGATCTTGAGGCCTTTCTCGACCGCGAGCGCAGCCGCTATACACCGCAGCTCGAACGCTACGCCAAGCTCATGCACGCGCTCGATCCTGTGCATCCGATCCGTCTCGGGCTTTACTTCCCCCTGCTCGGCGGCTGGCGGGAATGGGCGTACAATGAATGAATATGCCAGCAAGCTTTGAAGGCAAACTGGTGGTGGCGATTTCCTCGCGCGCGCTGTTCGATCTTGAGGAAAGCCATCGCGTCTTCGTGGAGCAGGGTGTGGATGCCTACTCGCGTTATCAGATCGCGCGCGAGGGCGAACCGCTCGCGCCCGGTCCGGCCTTCGCGCTGGTCAAGAAGCTGCTTGCGCTTAACCAGCCGCGACCGCGCGTGGAGGTGGTGCTTGTGTCGCGCAACAGTGCCGACACGGGGCTGCGCGCGTTCAATTCGGTGCGCCACTATAAGCTTGATATCACGCGTGCAGCCTTCGCCGGCGGAGCAAGCCCCTTTCGCTACCTTGCGCCGTTTGGCGCGCAGCTGTTTCTGTCTGCCGATCCCGAGGACGTGCGCCAGGCGCTGGCCGCAGGCTACGCAGCCGCTACCTTGCTTTCTGGCAGGGTTACGCTACGGGAAGATGAGGAGCTGCGCATCGCGTTCGACGGCGATGCTGTGCTGTTCTCGGACGATGCCGAACGCGTCTACCAGCAGCATGGGCTTGAGATCTTCGATGCGAGCGAGGCCGCGGCCGCGGACCGGCCGCTGCTCGGCGGGCCGTTTCGGGCCTTCCTCGCCGCGCTGCACCAGATTCAGCGCGACTACCCGCCTAGGCGCTGCCCGATCCGCACGGCGCTTGTTACCGCGCGCGGCGCCCCGGCACACGAGCGCGTGATCCGCACGCTGCGCGCGTGGGACATCCGTATTGACGAGGCCCTATTTCTCGGCGGACTGCCGAAGAGCGAATTTTTGAAGGCCTTTCGTGCCGATATCTTCTTCGACGACCAACTCGCACACTGCGAGTCTGCCCGCGCCCACGTCCCCACTGGCCACGTGCCGCACGGGGTGGCGAATGAGGCGCGGTCAGATGCCCACACAGGGCCCGAGCCTGGCGTCGCGCCGGGGGGCGGCAGGGGACAGCGCGGCCGGAGTAGCCTAAAATGAGGGCGTAGTCCATGCGGTGGAGCATTCATGCGAAACGCCAAGACCAAACCCGTTTACCGCATCCAGTTTCATCATCAGGGCAGCCTGTATGAGATCTACGCACGTAGAGTCAGCCAGGGCGCGCTCTACGCCTTCGTCGAGGTCGAGGACATCCTCTTCGGCGAGCGCAGCCAGGTCGTGCTCGATCCCGCGGAGGAGCGGCTAAAGAGTGAATTTGCGGGTGTGCGCCGCACGTACCTACCTTTGCACGCGATCGTGCGTATTGACGAGGTCGAGAAGCAGGGCGCGACCAAGATCATGCCCGCCGCTGAGACCGGCGGCAAGATTACGCCCTTTCCCCTGGTCGTCCCCCCGACCGGGCGCAAGGGCTGAGGAATCTGCGTGTCGGCGAACGCCGCTCCCACGCGCTTGCGTGCGTCGGCCGGCACGGAAATCGGAAAGAATACAGGCATACGAAGAGGTTTAGGCGGTTCGCCGATCCTCGGGGCATGAATCCAACCCGACTCCTGCTCGACGGTTCGTGGGAGAAGCGCTTTGATGTCTTCAAGCGCGTGCGGTGCATGCTGGCTGCGGCCATCGACATCGCCGAGTGCACCGCGCGCGCAGCGAGCCCTTCGCCTGGTGTTTGTCGAACGAGCCCGGTGCGGACTTGATCGGTTTAGCGCATGCCAGAGATAGGTGGATTCGGCCTCCTTACAGGAGGCGTAGCGCAAGTATGCAAAAACCTCGTGGCCTGCCGCGGTGGGTGCCGCGTGGCCAAGGCCGCGGTCTGAAATGAGTTTCGATTCATCGCATCGGGCAGGATGGGTAGGCCTGCAAATTTTGAGAAATCCTCTCGGCCTGTCTGTTACTCTTCGAGACTCAGCGGGCTGTGGCGGGCTGCGCGGTTGCGCTTTCCTGCACGGCTCGGGTGACGGCAGTCAGTTTGTACCAGCGCAGTCCCAGGTGTTCGTGTAGCGCGAGGCTGCTGCGGTATAGGCCACGCGCAGAGGGCAGATAGCCGAGCGGGCCACGCTCGGCCTTGCCGAGCGTGGTGAAACCCGTGGGTGCTGGTATCACCAGTAGCCCAGCGTGCACGAAGGCCCACTCGGCGCGTGGCATGTGCGCAGCATGCGTGACGAGATAGATGCGCCGTACGCCGGAGGCCTCAAGGAGCTTCTTGCTGTAGACCGCGTTCTCAAGCGTGTTACGCGACTTGTCCTCCACCCATTTCACCTTCACCTGGAAGTCGCGCTCTAACGCACTTTGCATGAGCGCAGCCTCCGCGACCTCCTCGCCGAACACTGGTCCGCCGCTTACCAGGATCGGCAAGCCTGTGCTGCGATGCAGCCGCGCCGCGTAGCGCAGGCGTAGAAAAGTCGAGGCGTCGACGGTGTCCTCGCCGCCGTACTCGGGCGCGCGCGGGTAGCGCCCCCCGCCCAACACCACGATCGCCTGGGCATCGTGTCTCTTGCTCGATGCGAGCTCAAGTGGCGCCACCGTGCTTTCGAGCGAGGCGAGCAGCCGCCAGCCGGTGAACGGCAGGCTCAGGATCCACAGCGCCACAAAGCTCGCCGTCATGATGAGGACGCCAAAGAAGCGCCACTTGATCTGTAGGAGAAAACCCAAGAGCGCCACCAGTACAATCACGGCGGGCGGCGTGGCGAGCAGGCCGATCGCCTTGATCCAGGTGAGATCCATCAGCGTGTCATACCCGCTGCTTGGCGCTCGGCATGATAGGAGGAGCGTACCAGCGGTCCGCTCGCCACAGCGCGAAATCCGAGCGCGTAGGCCATGCGCGCCAGCTCGTCGAACTGTTCCGGCGGAACATAGCGTGTAACCGGCAAGTGTGCGCGACTCGGTTGCAGGTACTGGCCGAGGGTGAGCATGTCACAGGACACCCCTCGGAGATCGCGCATGACAGCGACAATCTCCTCGTCGGTTTCGCCCAGGCCCAGCATCAGGCCGGATTTGGTCGGAACCTCGGGATAGCGCGCCTTGAAGCGTTCTAGCAACCTGAGCGAATGCGCGTAATCGGCACCCGGCCGCACGGCCCGGTAGAGGCGCGGTACGGTCTCGAGATTGTGGTTGAAGATGTCCGGTGGTGCTTCGCCCAGCACGGCGAGCGCAGTCTCGAGCCGGCCGCGGAAGTCCGGCACGAGAATTTCAATCGAGGTGTCCGGCGCGTGTGCGCGCACCGCGCGGATGCAGGCGACGAAGTGTCCCGCCCCACCGTCGCGCAAATCATCGCGGTCCACGGAGGTGATCACAACGAACTTAAGTTTCATGGCGGCGACAGCCTGCGCCAGGCCCTCGGGTTCTTCTGGATCGAGCGGCAGGGGGCGGCCGTGTGCCACGTCGCAGAACGGGCAGCGACGCGTGCAGATGCGGCCCATGATCATGAAGGTGGCAGTTCCGTGGCGAAAACACTCGCCGAGGTTCGGGCAGGCGGCCTCTTCGCACACCGTGTTCAGACGATGCGCACGCAGCAGTCGCTTGAGCCGACCGACCTCGGGGTGTAACGGCGAGGACACGCGGATCCACGGCGGCTTGGGCAGGGTGGCGTGCGATGCGATCTTAACTGGGATGCGCGCGGTCTTGGCAGCGCCTCGCTGCGGCTCGCCGGCGTCCGGGCGCGGGAATTTTCCGTTCATAGACTCGGGCCAGTTGTCGGGTTTACCGCACGCGCGGTATGGCAAAAGAGTGCGCAATACCGTGCACGGTCATGACGCCGTGAGGGCATTATAACCGAGCAAGCGCGTCAGGTGCTCCGCCGTGCGGCGTCCCGCGGTCTCGACGTCCATACGGATGCCGAGTGCAGCGAGTTGGGTGACGGTGAGACCCGGAAAACCGCAGGGGGCGATGTGCGTAAACGGCGTGGTGTCCATGTCCACGTTAAGGGCCAAACCGTGATAACTGGCGCCATTTTTCACGCGCAGCCCGAGCGAGGCGAGCTTGCGGCCATCTACGTACACGCCTGGGGCGCCCGCGCGACGTGTACCGCTGACACCGTGCTCGGCGAGCAGGTCGAGCACTGCCTGTTCAAGCACGGACACCAGCCGCTTGATCCCTAGTGCGCGCCGTCGTAGGTCTAGGAGCACATAGAGGACGAGCTGCCCTGGGCCGTGGTAGGTGAGGTCGCCGCCGCGATCGGTATGGATGAGCGGAATGCCGTGCAGGCTCGTTTGCGGCCTGAGCCCGTTTGTGCGCCCCAGGGTATAGACCGGCGGGTGCTCGAGTAGCCAGATCTCGTCCGCTGTCGCGGGCGTGCGTGCAGCCGTGAAACGACGCATCGCCCACCAACACTCGCTGTAGTCCTGGCGCGCGAGCCAGCGCACGACCACGGCCGCTGCCGTGTTGGCTGCCGCCGTCATGACACCTTACCCCTGCGGAAGGCCTGCTTGTATTCGCGGTAGAGCTCAAGCAGGCGCCGGTACACGTGTCCGGGACGTCCGTCGCCGACCGGCTGGCCATTGAGCCGGGTGACCGCCAGGATCTCCTTGGTCGAGCTGGTCATGAGAATCTCTTCAGCGGAGTGCAGCACCGCCTCGCTCACCGGCGCCTCGGCGGCCGCGATATGGTTGTCACGCGCCAGTTCCAGCACAAGGTCACGTGTCACCCCGGGCAGGAGATAAGGACCCTTGGGCGGGGTGAACAGCCGCCGGTCCTTCACGACGAAGATGTTACTCGCCGCGCCTTCCGTGACGAAGCCATCGCGCACGAAAACCGCCTCGGCGCAGCCGGCCTCGAGCGCCTGGCTGCGGGCGAGCGCGTTGGCGAGCAACGCAATCGCCTTGATGTCGCAGCGGCTCCATCGTATGTCGGTCAGGGTGATCGCCGCCACCCCGTGCTCGACCTGTTCGGTGCTCGGATACTTGAGTGGCTGCGCGTACGCGAACACTGTCGGCACGGTATCGGCCGGGAAGGCGTGGTCGCGCGGCGCCACCCCGCGCGTAATTTGTAAATAAATGGAATGATCCCCGGGCCCGGCGGCCGTAATCAGGCTTGTGAAGACATTCAGCCACTGCGCGTTGTTGAGCGGGTTGGGCAGCTGGATCTCCCGCAGGCTTGCCGCCAGGCGCTGCAAATGCGCCGCGAGCCGAAACAGCCGCCCGTCGAATACTGGAATGACTTCGTAGACGCCGTCGCCGAATATGAAGCCGCGGTCAAAGGCCGAAATCTTGGCCTCCTCGGGCGGGAGAAATTTGCCGTTCAGGTAGACCAGCGGAATGTTAGGGAGGTTCATCGGTGAGTGATTAACCCCTGACAGGGGTGAGGCATCAGGCTTGACGTCTCGCGCATGACGTCTGGCTGTTGCGCCTTATTGCCACCACAGTTCGATTCGATCCAGCGCACGCTGCAAAAGATTGCCGGTGCCGATCTCTTCGAGGGCCACCAGCGGGTACTGCGCGAGCGGTTTCTGATCAAGATCCAGAACGAGCGTGCCCATGCGCTGCCCGGCGCGCACCGGCGCATATAGCATTTCGCGTACCGTCAGGCGCGCGCGCAACCGCGCGTGCGCACCGCGCGGCAGCGTCAGGTAGACATCGCGCCCCACACCGAGCGGCAGCTCAGATTCCTCGCCCATCCACACCCGCACCCGCGCGGCTGGTGTGCGCGCGGCGTAGAGCAGGCGTGTTTCGAAATACCTGAAACCGTACTCGAGGAGCTGCTGTCCGGCATGCAAGCGCGTCTGCTCGTCGCGCGCGCCGAGGACGACCGCAATCAGGCGCTGCCCCTCACGCTCGGCGGAGGCGATGAGGCAATGACCCGCCTCGCGCGTCAGCCCGGTTTTGACCCCGTCCACGCTCGGGTCCCGCCACAGCAGCGCGTTGCGATTATACTGGCGAATGCCCTGGAACGTGAACTCACGCAGGGCGAACCAGCGCGCGTAGTACTCGGGGAAATCGCGGATCAGCCGGCTCGTCAGACGCCCGAGGTCACGCGCGCTGGAGTGGTGCCCGGCACGGATCAGCCCGGTGCTGTTGGCGAAGGCCGTGTCCTCGAGCCCGAGCCGTCGGGCGGTCTCGTTCATGCGCGCGACGAACGCCTCCTCGCTCCCTGCGACATGCTCGACCAGCGCAAGGGTGGCGTCATTTGCCGAGAGCACGATCATGCCCTTGATCAGGTCCTCCGTTGCCACCTGCGTGCCGGGCCGCAGAAACAGGCGCGAGCCGGGCATGCCCCAGGCGTGTCTGCTCACGGGCACACGCGTATCGAGCCCGAGCCTGCCGGCGCGTAGTTCCTGGAACAGGAGATAGGCGGTCATGAGTTTGGTGAGGGAGGCTGGCGCGTGCTGCTTCTCGGCGCGGTGGGCCGCGAGGATCTGGCCGCTGTGATGCTCCATGAGCAGCCAGGCCTTGGCCTGTACCTCTGGCGGTGGCGGCACTTCGACAACCGCGGCGAACGCGGGCCAGGGAAAGGAAAAAGGCACAAGGGCAAGCAGCACGAATCTTGAGCAGCGACTTTTCACATTCCCCCTCGTTCCTCGTATCTTCCCCTTTGCCCTTTTTATTCCACCACGATCAAAGCGTCGGGCACGCCGTGCGCGGCAAGCTGCGCGGTCAGACGGTCGGCCTCTTCTACGCTTGCGATCGGGCCGATGCGTACGCGAAGCAGGTAGCGTCCATCTGTCTGCTTAGTGCTCTCGATGCGTAGCGGGTGAAATGCCGCCCGCTCGAGGCGCGCGCGCAAGCGCGCAGCGTTCTCGTGATGCACGAACGCGCCCGCCTGCACGTAGAGGCGCGGTGGGGTCGCGCTTGCGGCGTGCACCGTGGAATTGACCGTGAGGTCGCGCGCACCTGCCGTGGTCGTCGTGGCGGGCGGCAGGGGCTTGCCAGGTCCGACCGCCTCGACCTCAACGAGGCCGGTGCCGACGCCGAGTATGCCGAGCTTCGCGGCGGCGGCGTAAGAGAGATCTATTAGGCGGTTGTGCAGGAACGGACCACGGTCGTTGACGCGCACCACCACCGAGCGGCCGTTCTCAAGGTTGGTGACGCGCACGTACGAGGGCAGCGGCAGCGTGCGGTGTGCGGCGGTCATGGCGTGCATGTCGTAGACCTCGCCGCTAGCGGTCAGGCGGCCGTGGAATTTCTTGCCGTACCAGGAGGCGATACCGCGCTCGCGGTAGCCGTCGGCAGTTGTAAGCGGGTAATAGATTCGTCCGTTGACCGTATATGGCCGGTTGCCGGAGCGAGACAGGGGCTCAGCGCGCGGCACCGCATCGGGAATGCCGGCGATGTTTACGGGCACGCCCGCCGGACCATCGTCCTCGTAATAGCCGCCGCGCTGGGGGTGCAGACTGCAGCCCGAGGCAGCGAGCAGCATGGCAGCAGCAAGGGGTGCGAGGGTGCAGGGGCGTGCGGCAATCACAAGGCCTGCCTCGTCCGTACGGTCTTAAGATCCATGCAGACAATCTCCACACCGCAGAGGCGGCGCAGTTGTTCGCCTAGCTCGACCACTGCCATCGCATAGCGGATCGAGCGGTTGTAGCGTGTAAGGACGTAGAAATTCTGGAAACCGAGCAGGTAGCGAGGTCCATCCTCGCCCTCGAGCCGGATCAAGGCCGCGCGCCGCTCGAGGTCGTGCAGGCCGGGCGCAATGACGCCGTATTGCACGAGCTGGGCGATGGAGTACACCGGGCGCGGGCCGAGCCTTTCGAGCCAGGGGTTGAGCGTGTCTTCGACGCGCGTCTCTGCTACCAGCGGCTCGCCGGGCCGCCAGCCATGAAGGTGCAGAAAATGCGCAACACTCCCAATGATGTCGGCAGGGCTCGAGACGAGGTCGCGCCGCGCGTCGCCGTCGAAGTCGACCGCGTAGAGGCGATAGCTCGAGGGCAGAAACTGCGGCGGGCCGATTGCGCCGGCGTACGAGCCGCGCACGCGCGCCGGGTCGAGGCCGGTCTCGCGACACAGTAGCAGAAACTGCTCGAGTTCGCGGCGGAAAAACGCCGCACGCCGCGGGTAAGTGAAGGCGAGGGTCGTGAGCGCATCGAGCACAGGGTAGTCGCCAGTGTTGCGCCCGTATTGGGTCTCCACCCCGAGGATGGCTACCACGATGTGCGGCGCCACCCCGTACTCAGCCGCGGCACGCTCGAGCACGCGGGCGTGACGCTGCCAGTAGCGCCGGCCCTGACTCAGGTGCTCTGCAGTGAGGAACTGTTTGCGGTACTCGTGGTAGGCGAGCGCCTCGCGCGGACGATCCATGGCGGCGATAATCTCCGGGCGCAGCCGCGCCTGGCTGAGGAGGTGCAGCAGCTTCACACGCTCGAAGCCGTGGCGTTCTGTCATCTCGGCGATGAAGGCCAAGGCCTCGGGGTAAGCCTCGAGCTCAAGCCCTGCCGCAGGGCTCGAGGCGAGCGCGAACCCCAGCAGCAGGCGAAGGCGGCAACAGGCCGTGTGCATCGCTAAAGCTCGACGATTTTGCGGTGCGTTTGGATGCTCATCAGGATCCCGAGCGTTGCCATGACGGTGAGAAGCGAGCTGCCGCCGTAACTCAGCACGGGCAGCGGCACGCCCACGACCGGCAGGATGCCCGTGACCATGCCCACGTTCACGAAGAAGTATAGGAAAAAGGTCACGCTCAGGCTGCCCGCCAGCAGGCGGGTATAGGTCTCCTGGGCGTAGAAGGCGATGAGCATGCCGCGCAGGGTGATAAAGACGTAGAGCGCAAGCAGTAGCAAGCTGCCGAGGAGTCCGAACTCTTCGGCGAACACCGCGAAGACGAAGTCGGTCGTCGACTCGGGCAGGTATTCGAGGTGCGCTTGGGTCGAGTTGAGCCAGCCCTTGCCGTAAAAGCCGCCCGAGCCGATAGCGATCATGGACTGGATGAGGTGATAGCCGCTGCCGAGTGGATCGGACTGAGGATCGAGCAGTGTAAGGATACGCTGGCGCTGGTAATCGTGCAGGAAGTTCCAGGCGAGCGGTGCGCTGAGCGCAAGCAGTACCACGAGCATCAGGATCAAGCGCCAGCTCGCGCCGGCGAGGAACAGCACGCAGAGCCCCGCGACGAATACCAGCACCGCCGTGCCGAGGTCAGGCTGGCGTGCGATGAGCACGCTCGGCAGCGCGGCAAGGACAAGACCCACCCCCAACCGAGGAAGAGAAGGCGACAGTGGGCCGCGCGTATAGAACCAGGCGAGCATCATGGGAAGGGCAAGTTTCATCAGCTCTGAGGGTTGGATCGTGACCGGCCCCAGATCGAGCCAGCGCTGCGCCCCCTTGCTGATCGAGCCGACGAGCCACACAAGCACAAGCAGCGTAAGCCCCGCGCCATAGACGTGCGGCGAGTAGCGCGCCAGCCGTTGCGGGGGGATCTGCGCGAGCAACGCGAGCACCCCGAAGCCGAGCGCCAAGCGCAGGGCGTGCGCGAGCGTCATGCCGAGGTCCTCGGCGGAGGCGCTGTACACGGTGATCAGACTCAACGCGGCGAGCGTTCCGAGCGCGATCAGTAGCGGCTTGTCGAGGTGTAGGCGTTGAAAACTCATCGCTGTGTCAGCAGCTTGTTATCACCGAATCAGCCAGCGCCATACGTGCAGGGGGATGGCTAACCGCCGATTGCATATCGCTCGTGTGTGTTCACTCCTCGTTTTGCGTCTTCGGCCCTGGGGCGAGAGGGTCGCTGCGGCCAAGGATCACGTAATCCATGAGTCTGCGCGCGATGGGTGCAGCCGCGGAGCTGCCGTGACCGCCGTTCTCCACCACGACCGCCACCGCGACCTGCGGGTTCTCGACCGGTGCGAAGCCGATAAACAGCGCATGGTCACGCAGCCGCTCCGGAATCAATCTCTCATTATAAGTCTCGTTCTGACCCAGGCTTTTGACCTGCGCCGTGCCGGTCTTGCCAGCGATGCGATATGGGGCGTTCCAGCCGATCCCGTAGGCCGTGCCTTGCTTGGTATGCACCACGTCGGTCATGTACTGGATCAGGGTTGCGAGGTGGGAGGCGTCGACGATCGAAACGGGTAGAGCGACCTCGGGCCGGGTCTCGCGCCGTTCGCCGGTCTTGGGGTCGACCGTGGCCGCTACCAGACGAGGCCTCATGCGCACGCCGCGGTTGGCCAGGGCCGAGACCGCCGAGGCGAGCTGTAGCGGGGTCACCTGAATCGGTCCCTGACCGATGCCCATGACCACGGTCTCGCCCGCAAACCACGGCTGGCCGCGCTGCCGCTTCCAGTCCGGCGATGGCACGAACCCTTCGGATTCGCCGGGGATGTCGATGCCAGTCTTGCGTCCGAAACCGAAGGCGGTAAGTGCGTCTTTCATGGCCTCGGGACCGAGTCGCGTGGCAAGCTGGTAGAAGTACACGTCGCAGGATTGTGCGATGGCCTCGCGCAGCGAAACCACTCCGTGGCCGATGCGCTTCCAGTCGCGGAAGACGTGCCGGCTGCCCGGCAGCGAAAACCAGCCGGGGCAGACGAGCGGCTGCGCGGGGTTGAGCGGTGCCCCGTGTTCGAGCGCCGCCAGCCCCAGGAATACCTTGATCGTCGAGCCGGGGGCGTAGAGGCCGTTCAGCGCGCGGTTGATGAGCGGCTTGTCCAGGTCCTCGAGCAACCGGCGATAGGACGCGGCCTCTATACCATTGACGAAGGAATTAGGGTCATAGGTCGGGGTGCTGGCAAAGGCCAGCACCGCGCCGGTCTTGGGCTCGATGGCCACCACGGCGCCCCGGCGGCGACCCAAGGCCTGCTCGGCGATCTGCTGCAACGTGGTGTCCACGTTGAGGACGAGATGCACGCCGGCACGCGGGGCAATGCGCTCGACCACGCGCAGCGCGCGCCCATGCGCGTTGGTCTCGACCTTCTCGAAGCCGATCTGCCCGAGCAGCGGCTGCTCATATGCCGCCTCCACGCCGAGCTTGCCGATGTGATGCATGCCGCGGTAGGCCGAACGGTTCAGGCGCTCGAGATCGGATTCGCTGATACGCCCCACGTAACCGATCGCGTGTACGCCAAGGCGACCGAGCGGGTAGTGGCGCTGCAATCGCGCCTCGATCTCCACCCCGTTCAGGAACGGGCGGCGCACTGCTACGCGTGCGGCCTCCTCGGGGGTGAGGTGCGTACGCAACGTGAGCGGCTCGAAACGCGGGCGCTCGCGCAACTGCTTGTGGAACTGCTTGAGATCGCTCTCGGTCAGGCGCACGAGCCTCGAGAGTTCCTCGAGCAGCGTGGGCATGTCGTCGACTTGCTCGGGGATGATCTCAAGTGTGTAGACCGGAAGGCTCTGGGCGAGTACCGTGCCGTGGCGGTCGAGGATCATCCCGCGCACTGGCGGAAGGGGCAAGGGGCGGATACGGTTGGCCTGAGCAAGGGTCGTGAAGTGCGGGTGCTCGACCACCTGCAGGTACACCAGACGCACGAATAGTAGCCCGAGCAGCGCCAGCAGCAGGATGGCGAGTGCCGACAGCCGCACCTCGAAGAGGCGCGTCTCGCGGAAATAATCCTTGATCGGGATATTCAGCATGGTGAGAGGTTGGTGGTCAGTGGCGAATGGTCAGCGTCCAGCCGGGGATTTTCATGCCGCACCCCAGATCGGTTGACCGTTTACCGCTTTTCAGTTCTCACCACTTGCCGCCGAATCATGACACCTTTGCACGACGGCGCACGTCGCGCAGGATCACGAACAGCCACGGCCAGGCGAGCATGCCCACGATGCTCGGCGTCCAGTAAGCAAGTGTCTGCGGCGCCCGGCCGACGGCGCTTCGAATCCAGATCAGCAGCACCTGGTTGATCATCAGCAGCACCAGCACCACGCCGGCTTGCTGCCAGCGCGGAAACATACGCAGCTTCAGGTGCAGCCGCACGGCAGCATAGGCGATGACGCTCTTGGCGAGCGCATGCAGCCCGAGCAGCGAACCGTACAGCACGTCGAGCACGAGCCCGAGCACCCAGCCAGTCCCGACGTTGACGTAGTGCGGCGCGGCCACGCACCAGTAGATCAACGTGAGCGCCACCCAATCGGGCCGAAAGGGTTCCGCCCACAGGGGCATCGGCATGATGTTGAGCAGGATCGCCGCGACGAACGTGGCGAGGATCGCCAGACGACCCTTGAAGGCAAGGCTCAGGTTCAATGTTTCTCCCTTTGGGTGGCGTTCCCGCCCGGCCAGATGAGCAACACGCGCTGGCTCAACGCAAGGTGCGCAACGGGCCGGGCGCGGACGTCGAGGAAGGCCTCGTCCGGGTCCTTGATCACCCGGGTCACGCGCGCCACCGGGTAGCCGGACGGGAAACTCCCGCCCAGCCCGGAGCTGACCAGCAGGTCGCCCTCGCGGATGTCCACCGAGGCGGTCAGGTGCGGTACGCGCAGACTGTCGGCCTCACCGGTGCCGAAGGCGATGGCGCGCAGGCCCGTGCGGTTGACGAGCACCGGGATGGCATGTCCAGGGTCGGTAATCAGCGTGATGCGCGCCTGGTGCGCGGCGACCTGGGTGACCTGACCCACGACCCCGTAAGCGTCTATCACCGGTTGGCCGACGTATGCCCCGTCGCGCGCGCCCTTGGTCACAATGAGCTTGTGCGTGTACGGCTCCGGACTCACCTCGAGCACGTCGGCGGCAAGCGCGCGGGCCGCCACGCGCGCCGCGCTCCCGAGCAGCGTGCGCAGCCGCGCGTTCTCCGCCTCGAGCGCTTCGAACTGCTGCAACCGCGCGAGTAGCAATTCGCGCTCGGCACGCAGCCTCTCATTCGCCTCGCGCAGCGCCTGCCTGGTTTCGAGCAAGCTGGCCACCGCTTGAAAGCTGTGCGCCGGCAGGACGGCAATGGCCTGCAGGGGCGAGGCGAGCAAGGTCAACGTGGAGCGCAACTGCTCGAGGTGCTGACCACGATGGTCGAGGATCATCATCACGCCGGCGAGCGTGCCGAGCAGCACCAGCCGGCTGAAGGAAGAAGGTGCACGGATCGTGCGGCCGAAGATGTTGATCATGCCAGAGAGAGGCTGAACAAAGCGACGATCGTGGCCTTTGATAACCCGCTTGTGGGCATCTCCGGCGAGGCCCCCAAGGCGGGAAGGAAAAGGTGTGCGCGATTATTCCGTCCTTCGTCCCGCAGCCGCAGCCTCCTTGCGCCAATGCGTCGCCCTTCGGTACGTAACCGGCGCATCCATGTAACACTACTCGTACACGAAGACGTCACCCAGCTTCTCGGCCTCGAGGAGGGCGCGACCGCAGCCGCGTACCACGCAGGTGAGCGGGTCTTCGGTGATGATGATGGGCAGCCCGGTCTGCTCGGCAAGCCACTTGTCTATGTCGTGCAGCAGCGCCCCGCCGCCCGAGACCACCAGTCCCTTCTCGGCGATGTCGGCGCCGAGATCGGGCGGGGTCTGTTCAAGTGCCGTCTTGATGGCGGTGACGATGCCGCTCAGGCATTCGGAGAGTGCGGCGTGCACCTCGCGGCTGTTGAGGGTGATGGCGCGCGGCACGCCATCGGCGATGTGCCGGCCCTTGATCTCTAGCTCGCGCACCGGGCTCTGCTCCCAGGCGGTGCCAATCTCCTGTTTCACCTGCTCGGCAGTGGCCTCGCCGATGAGAATGCCATATTTGCGCCGTACGTAGTTGACGATGGCCTCATCCATCTTATCGCCGGCGATGCGCAACGAATGAGAATAGACGATGCCGCCGAGCGAGATCACGCCGACCTCGCTCGTGCCACCGCCGATGTCGAGCACCATGGAGCCAGTCGGCTCCATGATCGGGAGATCCGCGCCGATGGCGGCCGCCATCGGCTCCTCGATCAAAAACACCTCGCGCGCGCCAGTGCTCATGGCCGCCTCGCGGATGGCGCGCCGCTCGACCTGGGTCGAGCCGCAGGGTACGCACACTACGATGCGCGGCGAGGGCTGAAGCATGCGGTTTTCGTGCACCTTGCGGATGAAGTACTTCAGCATCTCACCGGTCACCGTGAAATCGGCAATAACACCATCCTTCAACGGACGGATCGCCTGGATCGAGCCAGGCGTGCGCCCGAGCATCTTTTTGGCCTCGTGCCCGACGGCCAGGATGCTGCGGTTGTTGCGCATGCCGTGTCCCTGGCGAATGGCCACGACCGAGGGCTCGTTCAGGACGATTCCCCGGTCGCGCATGTAGATGAGGGTGTTGGCGGTGCCGAGGTCGATGGCGATGTCACTGGAAAACAGACCGCGGAGCTTCTTGAGCATGGCGGGGGACTTCGTATATAGCGAAGTAGTAGTGTAGTGTAGTAATAAATGTACTGTAGCAACCGCATCGAGCAGGTTCAATGGGCCTATTGTATATGGTAGCCTGCGCCCGTTCTGTCAGAACGCCGCTGTCATGGCCATAGACCGTAAAGAAGTCGGCCGTATCGCTCGCCTTGCGCGCCTGTACATCAGCGAGGCCGAGGCGCAGGCCCACGCCGAGACGCTTTCCCGGATACTCGGCCTGATCGAGCAGATGAACGCCGTGGACACCACCGGGGTGGTTCCCATGGCCCATCCGACCGATATGCGTTTGCGCCTGCGCGAGGACGCGGTCACCGAGACCGACCAGCGCGAGAAGTTCCTCGCGCTTGCCCCGGCCGCCGAGGCCGGGCTGTTCTTGGTGCCCAAGGTGATCGAGTAAGCTGGTGGCCAGTGGCGCGTAGCGAGTACAATCACGACGTCATTTAGGACCCTCTCCCGCCACTGGCTGCTCATAACTCATTGCTGATGTTCAACAGGACCGTCGCCGAGCTGTCTCAGATGCTGCGGGCGCGCGAGATCTCGAGCGTCGAGCTGACCCGGGCATTCCTCGATAGAATTGATAAGTATAAAACCCTGAACGCCTTCATCACCCTCGACCCGGAGCGTTCGCTCGCCCAGGCGCGTGCTGCCGACGAGCGTCTGGCCCGGGGCGAGGGCGGGGCGCTTACCGGCGTGCCGATCGCCCACAAGGACATCTTCTGCGCCGACGGCTGGCTCACGACCTGCGGCTCAAAGATGCTTGCCAACTTCGTCGCCCCTTACGACGCCACCGTCATCGAGCGCTTTGATGCCGCCGGGGCGGTGATCCTCGGCAAGACCAACATGGACGAGTTCGCCATGGGTTCGTCGAACGAGACCTCGTACTATGGACCGGTCCGCAACCCCTGGAATCTCGCGATGGTCCCCGGCGGCAGCTCGGGCGGCTCGGCGGCGGCTGTTGCGGCGCGACTCGCCCCGGCGGCGACCGGCACCGACACCGGTGGCTCGATCCGTCAGCCGGCTGCGCTCTGTAATCTCACTGGATTGAAACCTTCCTACGGGCGGGTGTCGCGCTATGGCATGGTCGCCTTTGCTTCCTCGCTCGACCAGGGCGGGCCGATATGTCGCACGGCCGAAGATTGCGCGCTGCTGCTCGGTGTCATGGCCGGCTTCGACCCGCGCGATTCAACCTCGGTCGAGGCGCCGGTGCCGGATTACGTCGCTGCCCTCGGGCACGACATCGGGGAGCTGCGCATCGGTTTGCCGAAGGAATACTTCGGCGCGGGCCTGGGCGAGGAGGTCGCGCGCGTGATCGAGGCGGCCGTCGCCGAGCTCAAGAAGCTCGGTGCCGAGCTCGTCGAGGTGAGCCTGCCGAACGCGGGTCTTGCCATCCCCTGCTACTACGTACTTGCGCCGGCCGAGGCATCCTCGAACCTCTCGCGCTACGATGGCGTGCGCTACGGTTACCGCGCAAGACAATACAGCGATCTCGTGGACATGTACTGCCGCACGCGTGCCGAGGGCTTTGGCGCCGAGGTCAAGCGGCGCATCATGATCGGCACCTACGTGCTCTCGGCCGGGTACTACGATGCCTACTACCTCAAGGCGCAGCGCCTGCGGCGACTGATCGCCGAGGACTTCGCGCGCGCCTTCGAGGTCTGCGATGTGATCGCCGGACCGACCTCGCCCACCACAGCGTTCCCGCTCGGCGCCAAGGCGAGTGACCCGATCGCTATGTATTTGAGCGATATCTACACGGTGTCAGTGAATCTCGCCGGTCTGCCAGCGGTCTCCCTTCCGGCAGGTTTCGATTCGCAAGGGCTGCCCGTAGGGATGCAGCTCATCGGCCGGTATCTGGACGAGGCGCGGCTACTCAACGTCGCGCACAAATACCAGCAGGTCACCGACTGGCACCAGCGTGTGCCGAAAGGGTTTGAGTAAAATCGGTGGCGAGTAGCGATGCACAAACACGCTACCGGCCGCTCGCGCCCCACTCGCTAATAGGCAACGGAATTCATGGAATGGGAGCCCGTCATCGGCCTTGAGATCCACGCCCAGCTCATGACAAAGAGCAAGGCGTTCTCGGGCGCGTCTACGAAGTACGGCGCCGAGCCTAACACCCAGGCCTGCGCGGTGGACATCGCGCTGCCCGGCGTGCTGCCGGTGTGCAACCGGGAGGCCGCGCGCATGGCGATCAAATTCGCCCTCGCCATCGGCGCGCGCATCAATCACCGCTCGGTCTTCGCGCGCAAACAATATTTCTATCCCGACCTTCCCAAGGGCTACCAGATCTCGCAGTACGAGCTGCCGATCGTCAGCCACGGTCGCGTCACCATTTATGTGGACGGCCAGGAGAAAATCATTGGCGTCACGCGTGCGCATCTCGAAGAGGATGCCGGCAAGTCACTGCATGAGGACTTCCATGGCATGAGCGGCATCGACCTCAACCGCGCCGGCACGCCGCTTCTTGAGATCGTCTCTGAGCCGGACCTGCGTTCGCCTAAGGAGGCGGTGGCGTACATGAAGAAGATCCACGAGCTGGTACGTTACCTCGAGATCTGCGACGGCAACATGCAGGAGGGATCGTTCCGCTGCGACGCCAATGTCTCGGTGCGCCCCAAGGGCACAAGCGCTTTCGGCACGCGCACCGAGATCAAAAACGTCAACTCGTTCCGCTTTGTCGAGCGCGCACTCGAGTACGAAATCGCGCGCCAGATTGATATCCTCGAGTCGGGTGGGCAGGTGGTGCAGGAAACGCGCCTTTACGATGCCGAGCGCAACGAGACACGCTCGATGCGCGGCAAGGAAGAGGCCATGGACTACCGCTATTTTCCCGACCCCGACCTGCCGCCGCTGGTGGTGGACGAGGCCTTCATTCGCGAGGTCGAGGCGACGCTCCCTGAATTGCCGGATGCCAAGCGCACGCGCTTTATGCGCCTGTACGGGCTTAACGACTACGATGCGACGGTGCTGACCGCCTCGCGTGAGATGGCTGATTACTACGAGGAGGTCGTCGCCGTTAGCGGTGTCGACCCGAAGATCGCTGCGAACTGGATCGCGGTTGAGCTTGCCGGCTACCTCAACCGCACGAACAAGGACATCGGCGAATCACCCGTCACAGCGACGATGCTCGCCGGGCTGCTCAAGCGCATCGCCGACAAGACCATCTCTGGCAAGATCGCCAAGGACGTGCTCGCCGCCATGTGGGAGGGTCAGGGCGATGCCGACACCGTCATCGAGAAGCAGGGCCTGAAGCAGATCACCGACGAGCGAGCGATCGAGCGGGTCGTTGACGAGATCATCGCCGCCCACCCCAAGCAGCTCGAACAGTACCGCGCCGGCAAAGCCGCGCTCTTCGGTTACTTCGTCGGCCAGGTCATGAAGGCCACCCAGGGCAAGGCCAACCCTGCCCAGGTCAACGAGCTGTTGAAAAAGAAACTTGCTTCGACGGCAGCCACCCCCGGACAGGAATGAAGTCATGGGAGGTCGTCAACACGGGAAATACCGGACGTGCAAGCGGCAGATCATCAAAGGCTAACAGGCACAGGCCTGGTCACACGTGCGAGGGGTCGGCGAGCCGGCCTTTAATCGCGGCGTTTCGCCCTGCCGCGTCTTTTTCCTTCAAAACTCCACGCCTACCGCCCCCTCCGCGCGCGGGCAGACCCCAGCAGCGTTGTATACGGGTGTCAGTGCGCGTGATGCGGCATCGGCATCCCATTCATGCCCGGCATCACGGCGCGCACCGGTGCCTGCACTGAGCGTGTCGTACCGTCCTCGAAGCGAAGGTTGAGTGTTACGGACTTGCCTTCGGTCAGCGGTTCCTTAAGCCCGATCAGCATGATATGCGGTCCGCCGGGCGCGAGCCGGACCTCGCCCCCGGCGGGGATTTCGATCCTAGTCACCGGACGCATTTTCATCATGCCGTTTTCCTTCACGGTCGTGTGCAACTCGGTGGTGTGTGCCGCAGGGCTCGAGGCCGCTACTAATGCCGCTTGGTGCTCGGCGCTGTTGCGCAGGACCAGGTAGGCCGCGGTCTGGTCCTGGCCCGGGGGCACGGCGCGCACGTAAGGTGCAATGACCTGCAGGCGATCGCCACTTGCGTGAACCGCGGCGGCTGCGATCAACGTGGTTAGAGCAAGGGAGAGCGGGAACGAATACTTGTGGTTCATCGTGCGACTCCTTGATCATTGCATCGAGCGACCATTGCATTGAACGACGCCGTCTTAGCCGCGCAAGGCGCGGCGTACGGCCGCAGCGATCTGCGCCGGTGGCGTGCCGTGTGGCAGCTGCTCGAGTAGCCGTCCATCAGGGGCGACAACACTCGTGAACGAGGTGTGGTCCACGACGTAACCAACCGCCGACTCGACAGGCTGCATGCGAAAGGCAGCGCCGTACTGCACGACGACCTCGGCGATCTCACGCGGCGTGCCAGTCACGCCGATTACCTCGGGCGCGAAATGCGCGCAATATTCCTTGAGCTTCTGTGGGCTGTCGCGCGCTGGGTCGACCGACACGAACAGCACACGCACTAGCTTGCGTTCTTCGGCGGCGAGCTGCGCGAGGGCTTGCGCGGTAAGCGCGAGTGTGGTCGGGCAGGCGTCCGGGCAGGAGGCGTAGCCAAAATAAATGAGCACGACCTTGCCGCGTAGGCTTGAAAGCGAGACCGGACCGTCCGCCGAGGTGAGCGTGAAGTCCCCGCCGCGCGGCCCCGGAAGAGCAGCAGGACGTCTATCCTCGGTACCTCGGCCGCCGTACCAGGCGACGAGTGCGGCAGTCACGAACACGGCAATGACGGCGAGCGTGAGCAGGGTGCGCAGGCGCATGGCAACATTCCTCACAGCTCGGCGGAACGGGTCTCGAACACAAACGGCAGCGCGTAGGTCGTGTGCGAATGGCGCGCGAGCAAGGTCAGACGCCAGCGCATCGGCTGTTTGAGCGTGCAGACAGGCAGCACGACGTGGCCGCGCAAACGCGCGACGCCATCCGGGGCGAGCCGCTGGCGGAAATAGCCCATGTACATGTCGGGACTGTCCAGGGCAGCCTCGACTGTCGCGGTGTCGAGGTCGACGAGCTCGACCTCGAGTGCGACCGGCCGCAGCGGCACGACGGGCCGGGGGGAAAGTCTCAGACGCAACTCACCGCCGCCGGGCAGCGCCGCCCGGCAGGCCTCGCGTTGCAGGTCGCAATCGGGTGGTACGACCTCGATCGTTTCGGGCAAATGCAGCCACGCCCAGACCGCGTAGCCAAGATAGGCAGAGGAGGCGAGCACGAGCGCCACACTGGCCAGCACGAACAAGCGCTTGAGCGAAAAGGTCATTGCGTGGCAAGGTTAAAGGAGACCGCGCCCCGCCGCAATGCGGCATGATGCCGCAGGCTAGTGATAACGGGTATCCGGCTGCAATCAGGCGTTCAACCGGGTGCTGCGTTGAGCGCAGTGGGGCCGCCCTGCCCAGCGCACGTCTCGATCGACCGATGGCTGCACCGACACGCAAACACAGGCGCCCGCAGCGCGGGATGACTATAGCACGATTGGAAGGTGCCGCAGCCCGAGCGCGACCAGCGCCACAGCGGCACCGATGCGCAGCCAGCGCAACCGTTGCGGTTGGCCCGCCAGCAGACGCTGTCCGCTCAGTCCCACGACCGGCACGACCAGCACGAGCGGCGTGATCGCCGCGCCCACACCGAACCAGGCGCCGTACGCGGCGCCGGCCAGCGCCTCGCCGCTCAATGCGCAGGCGGCGAGCAAGGCGGCGAGGGGCGCGCACGGTACCAGTGAGAGCGTAAAGCCCAGGAAGAACGGTGGCATCGCCGCCCCCGGACGCGCGCTGGTGCACGGCCCCTGGCGAGGCGATGGCCACAGTAGCCAGAGCCCCGAGGCGACGCTCACGGCGGCGATGAAGCAGTGGCCGGCCTTGCCCTCGATCGCCTGCGTGAGCCAGCCGCTAAAGGCCCCGGCCAACGCGCCGAGTAGGCTGTAGGCGCTCACGCGCCCAAGCAGGAACAGGGCCGTGTCGTAGAGTGCCGCGCGCGCGCCAAGACCGCGACCGAGCACCCAGCTGCCGAGATAAGGCAGACAGGTGATCGTGCAGGCAGTAAGGCCCATGGACAGTCCGAGCAGCCACACCCCAAACCAATCAAGGTGTGTTGGCAGCGCGCTGGCAAGTAGCCCCTCAGGCATCCGCTCGTGCTTCTTTCGCGACCACGGGGATTCCCTTGAGCGTCCCCTCCGGCGCCTCTGTCTTCTTGCGGTGCATGTAATAGGTGCGCGAAGCGCGAAAGAGCGCGAACGGCCCGAGCTTGATCTGAATGACGTCGTCGTCCGGGCAAAATTCCGCACAGCGCCCACACAGCGTGCAATCGTCGTGGAAGGCCTTATAGCCGTGCTCAGTGGCGATCTCGCCGATGTCCATCGGGCAGGCCTGGGCGCAGATCCCACACCGCTCGCAGCGCTCGTGCTGCTTTTTCACGAGCCGCAGCGGCGCCAGTCGCCGGAACACGGCGTGCAGGGCGAGCATCGGACAGATGCGGCAGAACGGCTGGCGTAGCGTAAACGCCGCCACCAGCACGAAGCCGAACAGGATATTCGCAATCGCGCCCAGACCGAGCTCGATCGGGCCGCTGGTCCTTATCGCCAGCTGTTGCGCATCGGCGGTGAGCAGCGTGGTGGCAAGGCGCGAGGGGCAAATGTCGCAATAGGGGTTGCCGAGCGAGTGCGGCAGTACGCCTAGCCCAGCGAGCAGCGGTAGCACCAGCACCAGCGCAAGCAGCATGAGCCACTTGAGCGGCCGTACGCGTGCGAGCGAAGCGCCCGTAAGCCGGCGCACCGGCAGACGCAGTCGCCGCCCGAGCTTACCGAGCAGTTCCTGTAGCGTGCCGAGCGGGCAGACCCACCCGCAGAATGCCTTGTTCAGTGCAACGAAGAAGGCGAGAAAGTTGGCGAGGGTCATCACCACTGGCAAAACCATCTCCATGGTAATCATCTGGGCACGCACAATGCCCTCACCGATGCGATGATGCATCTGGTGCTGCAAAGGGATGAGCACGCAGTAGGCGCCGTTCGCTTCGTCATAGGCACAGGACAGCGCCGGCAGCGCGTTCGAGATCTTGTCGGCCATGTAGTGGCCGACGACCACCGAACCATAGACGCCGACCCATAGCATGGCGAGTTGCACGACCAAGCGAAAACGGGACAGGGTGGGAAATATCTTTTTTAACATGGCGGGGTAACCTCAAGCGTCTTTTTTCCTGCGGCGCAGCAGGGGCAGGGCGAGCGCCATGCCGAAGAGCGCAAAGCCGAGCCCTGCCCAGAGACTCTTTTGCGCGTAGGCATCGGGCGTGTAGACATAGTTAAAGGCGGTGAGATAACGCCTGTTACCGTCGCGGTGTTCGACCGCCAGCACGAAGGCCGCGCGTGGCGGGCCGTGGCCGGCGTGCCCACGCTCGGCGGACGGTCCCTTGTTTTTGAAGTCGAGCGGAAAGGCGACGCGGGCAAGCCCGCGTTCATCGGTCGTGAATGTGGCGTGCGTGCCGTGCTCGGTCTCAAGCCTCACGGTCGCCCCGGCCAGCGGCTGTCCCCGGTAGCGCACCAAAAATGGCCACTGCTCGCCGGCACGGTAATAGGCGTGCTCGCGCGGCAAGGGCTGGGGGACCACTTCAAGCTCGCCCTTGCTGCGCTTGAGCAGCTCGGTCGGCGCGGGGCCCGGGTTGCTGAAGTAGCGCACCGTGCTCGCGGTGACGACAACGCCCTGCCTCTGCTCGTGGGCGCATACCCAGTAGTAGTTGCCCCGGCCCTTTGGCGCGCGGAATTTTGCGCCTTCGGTCCCGGTTGGGATCTCAATCCGGGCGCCGGCGGCGTTGGCGTGGGGGGCATACACCACGACCGCCGCGGCCTGGAGGTTGATCGGCACGAAGCGCGCAAGCGAGCGGTCACCGGGTGGCGTGCGTCCCGCCACGAGCATGGGCAGCGTCGTCCACGTCGAGGCGCGCGGTCTGGATGCCGCGCCGCTCGCCGGGGTGTGTTGCAAATGGTCATGGACGCGGTGATCAGCCGCCGGGCCGTGTGCCGCCAGCGCCGCCAGGGCCGATCCGCCCAGCAGCGCGCTGAGCGCGATTAGCAGAAGTCTTGTCTCGGACATGCTCACCGGCGCAAGGGCTCAGAAGGTGTAGCGGTACCTCAACAGGTAGGCGCGCGGGCTGGCCGCGTAATAGGACAGCTTACCGCTTGTGTCTTTTTTGACCTCCATGGCGTAGTGCTCGTCGAACACGTTGTCGACGTTGAACGCAACGAGATGCGCACCCTGCTGGTAGCCGACCATCAGGTTGGTCACCCAATCGTAGCCCTCGTACTTCTCGCTGTTGGCGTTGTCGAGGTAGTAGCTGCCCCAGGAATTGGACTCTATGCGTACGCGAACCCCCGAGGCGTGCCGCCAGTTGGCAAAGACGCCATACTGGTGCTTGGGAATGTAAGGCAAGGTCTTGCCGGCACGGTCGACGTTGGTCGTAACCGCGCCGATCCTGACCGGCTCGGTGAATTCCTTGTACTTGTAGTCGCTCTTGGCGTAGTGGATGCCGAGATCGAGGCTATCTGTGATCTTGAAGCTGCCGCTCAACTCGAAGCCCTTCTTGTCCGTCTCGCCGGCGTTGACGTACACGTTCTGGCCATCGGGCTGGCGAACGGTGATGATCTCGTCCTTGACCGGGTTGACATAGAAGGAAAGATCCCAGGCGTATTGCGGGCTGCGCCCCTTCAGGCCGATCTCAAGGTTGGTGGACGTGGCCGGGTTAAGGTTTGGGTTGTCGATGATCTCCGACTCCGATGGCACCTGATGCGCTTGCGCTGCGATTGCGAACAGGCTCGTGGTGTCGGTGAGCCGGTAGCTTGCGCCGAGCTTCGGCGCCGGCAGCGTGTAGTGCTTGTCGATCGCACTGACACCGTCACCGATCGTGTAGTTGCCGCTGGCATAGTGGAATTTCCAGATCTCGTTCTCCTGGATCCGGAAGCGCGAACGATCGAGTCGCAGGCCCGCATCTACTAGCCAGCGGTCGCCGAACCGCAGCGACTCCTGGATGAATACGCCATAAAGTGTGTTGCGGCTCGACGAGACGCTGGCGAGTGTTCCCTTCTCGTCCGAAAGGGTCGCGACGATACGCCCGCCGCTGATCACGACGTCGCGGTACTGGTACTTGCGTGAATCGCTGTTGTCGTCCACCCGCACAGTGAGGCCAGCGACCAGCGTCGCCTTATGGTCGCCAAGCGTGTGCCGGTAGTGGCCCTCGAGATCGGTGCCGTAGGTCTCTACCCAGTCTTCGGTCTCGTTAATAATCCCGGTGACCGGGTGGTAATGGGCCCAACGGGTATAGTAGAAGCGCGGCTTCCAGGTGATCGCGCCGTCTTCCTTTTCGTACTTGGTGTTGAAGAACCAGATCCTCGAATAGCGCCCGGAGTGTTTCCATGCATCTTGTGTCGCGGTCTGCTTGCCGCTGTCCTGGAATGCCTCGAACTGCGCGGCGCTCATCGAGCCCGGTATCTGCAGATCGGCCTGCGAGTAGGAGAGCTCGGTTTCGAGCGTAGCGTTCGCGCCGAGTTGCAGGCCGTGCTTGACGCTGAATTGCTGGGTGTCGAACTTGTTCCACCACCGCCAGTCGTTGTCTTGCGCGCGGTGCGAGAACGTGACCGCCATGGCCTGGTCGTCGCCCAGCCTCCAGCCGAGGCGCAGGTGCAGGTTCTCGGCGCCCTCGTTGCCAAGGCCCAGGCGCACGCTGTCGGGTCGTTCGTCGAATACCGAGCGTGAGAAGATCTGGATTGCGCCGCCGGCAGAGCCCGCAGAGTACAGGTTGCCCGGCCCCTTGGCGATCTCGATGCGTTCGATGTCCTGGGTGTCGATGAAGTCGAGGCGGGTGAACGAGTCCGGGTCGGTCATCGGCACGCCGTCGCGTAGCACCATGATCTCGCGAATGCCGTACGGGGCCTTGAGCCCGGCGCCACGCACGATCAGGCGTGCATCGTAGCCGCCATTTTTGCTGTCGATGAGCACCCCCGGCGTGCCCTGGATGGCGTCCTTGACGTTGACCATCTTGGCGTCCTCGATCTCCTGCTCGGAGATGACAGCGATGGCCTGCGGCACCTCGCGCGTCGGGCGCTGCTGACGCGTGGCTGTGACGCTGAGCTCTTGGAGGATCTGATTGCCCGCACGCTCTTCGGCGAGCACGAGCGGACCGCTGAGCGCCGCGAGCGCCGCGAGCATGAGACGGTGTCGTTGTGCCATGGATATCTGTCTCGAACGATTGGTAAACAACGGAGGGGGTTTTAGCCTTCGAGCCGGAAACGGATCGGGACCTCCACCCAGGCGTCCACAGGACGTTCCCCCCGCCGTGCGGGCAAAAAGCGCCAGCGGCGCACGGTATCGCGTGCGGCCTCGTCCAGCAGCAAGGAGCCGCTCGATGCCTTGATGCGCACCTCGGCACAGCTGCCGTCGGCGCGCACATGCACGGCGAGCAGAACGCGCCCCTCTATTCCGAGACGGCGCGCGGCGAGGGGATAGGGTGGTTTGGGGTTGTTCAGCGCGGCGACGTCCGCGCGCGCCTCGACCAGCGGCTCCTCGCAGCAGGTTTCGTCACCTGTCGACGGCAGCGGCGCCGCTGTCGCCTCAGCGGAGGCTGGCGCAGCGGATCGCGCGGCGAGGGTGGGCGGCGCTGGGGGGGCGAGGGGTAGCGATCCGGTGGTTCGGGGCTGAATTGCCGATCAGGGCCACCTCGATCTGCTCTTGCGCCGTCGCAGCCGGCGCGAAAACCGGGGGCTGCCAACCGGCGAGCGCAGCGGCGTGCAGCAGCGCGGACAGGCCGATCGCCTTGAGCGCGCGCGCATGCGTGGCGGCGGTCATGGACGCGATGTATTCCGGTAGGTGCGGATGGCCTGATCATAGTCGGCAAAGCCCACGGCCAAAATGTGACGCGTTGCCGCGCGGCAATCCGTCGCACACCCCCTCCTTGATCTTCGTCACGGACGAGGCCTGGCAGTTTAGAATAAAAATGATCATTATCCCTTTCATTTAAATTTGTCACTGCCCGGCAGCTGCATGCATCTTCTTTTCGGCTCGCAGTCCGATGCCGCTGCGTTGCGGCAGCTTCGTGCCCAGCGTGCCGAGGTCACGCCGGGCCTTCCAAACTTTGCCGCGATCAATTTGCGTCGCCTGGTCGCCTTGCGGGCGATTGCGCTCGCCGGACAGCTGCTGGCGGTGTGGATCACCTCACGTTGGCTTGCGTTCGAGTTGCCGCTGGCCGCCCTTCTTGCCGTCATCGTCGCCATGGCGGCAATCAACCTGCTGACGGTCTTGCGCCTGCGGTGGTATCGCCGGGCCGTCGACGAGCGTGAGCTATTCGTACACCTCGTGCTCGATGTGGTGGCGCTCACCGCGTTGCTTTATCTGAGCGGGGGTGCGACCAACCCCTTCGTCATTCTCTACCTGCTGCCGCTGGCGCTCACTGCCGCGGCACTCCCGGCGGGTTATACCTGGGCGATGGTCGGCGTGACCGTTGCCGCTTATACCCTTCTGCTATTCTTTTATGTCCCGCTGCTGCCCCACGGGCACGGCGGACACGAGGCTGGCTTCACCCTGCATATTTTTGGCATGTGGCTCGGGTTCGTGCTGAGCGCAGGGCTGATCGGCTGGTTCGCCGTGCGCATGAGCGAGACGCGCGCCAGTCGCGACCGGCTGCTCGCGCGCATGCGCGAGGAGGAGCTTAAAAACGAGCGCATCGTGGCGCTCGGCACGCTTGCGGCCGGTGCGGCGCACGAGCTTGGCACGCCGCTGTCGACCATGGCGGTGCTGGTGAGGGATCTTGCAGCGGACCGGCCGGTGCCCGCGAAAACACTTGCGATCCTGCATGCGCAGATCGCACGCTGCAAGGAGATTCTCGCCTCGCTGTCAGCCACGGCCGGTGCAGCGCGTGCCGAAGCTGGCGAGCCACAGGCGCTCGATGCTTGGCTTGCAGACATCGTGCGTAGATGGCAGGCAATGCGTCCGGGGGTCGTCGTGCGCACGCGCTTTGCGGGCAGCATGCCTGTACCCCGCGTCGTTGCCGAACAGACGCTTGCGCAGGCGATCACCAACATCCTCAACAACGCTGCCGACGCCTCGCCTCAGAGCGTGGAGGTCGAGGGCTGCTGGGACGAGCGACAGCTTGTACTCGAGGTGGCCGACCGCGGCCCTGGTCTCGCCCCGAAGGTACAGGCGGCGGTGGGCGAGATGTTCGTCACCACCAAGGCACCCGACGCGGGCCTGGGCCTTGGGCTGTTCCTCGCCTTTACCACGCTCTCGCGCTTCGGCGGCACAGTACGCCTACTCAACCGCGAGGGTGGCGGGGGGGTGCGCTGCCGGCTCGTGCTGCCGCTCGCCGCACTCAAGGTGACCGTATGAACGCACTCAAGGTGACCGTATGAATGAGTCCGTGCGCGACGACCGCCCGACACTGCTGCTCGTGGACGATGACACGACCTTCGCCGAGGTGCTACGCGAGGCCTTCGAGGCTCGCGGTTACACGGTGCGTGTGGCGCACGACGTCCCCAGGGCGATCGCTGCCGCCGAACAGGACCCGCCCGAGTACGCGGTCGTGGACCTAAAGATGCCGGGACCCTCGGGGCTCGAGCTGGTCAGGGCGCTCAAGGCGCTCGACAACAACACCCGCATCGTGATGCTGACCGGCTACGCCTCGATCGCCACGGCGGTCGAGGCGATCAAGCTCGGCGCTGTGTACTACCTTGCCAAGCCGGCCGATGCCGACGAGATCCTCGCCGCGCTGCACCGCGATGGGGGCGATGTCGGCGTGCCACCGCCGGCGCGCCCGCTGTCGGTGGACCGCCTCGAATGGGAGCACATCCAGCGCGTGCTCACTGAATGCGGCGGCAACATCTCCGAGACTGCCCGCCGGCTCAACATGCACCGGCGCACGTTGCAAAGGAAGCTCGCCAAGCGGCCGGTTCGGTCCTGAGCCGTCGATCGTGATTCGCAATCCCTGTACCGATCACGCTCGACAATTCACGCATCATGCAGTTTCTCTATTCTCTAACAGGTGCGCCGCTTCCTCAGCGAACCTGCGGCGGCCGAAAAGCAGTTGCCAGCGGCTGCCGCCGAGCTGGCGCCACAGCCAGGCCGCACGGATGCCGGCAAAGAGCACGGCGCGCACCTGGGCGGCGACCCCGGCGTTGGCGAGGTGGCCCTGCTCGCCATTGACGATAATGCGCGGGGTGAGCGTGCTGAGCGTCTGTAGGTACAGCTCGGCGAGCCGCTCAGCGAGCGGCACAAGCGCCTGCGTCTCGCCGGACGGCTGGCCGATGGCCTCCAATCCCCGGCGGATGGTGTTCTGCATGTCCGGCAGCTTGCGCAGCTCGTTCGCCAGGTGCAGCATGGCGACCGCATAGCGCGCGATCTCCAGATCGGCCGGATCGGTCGAGCCCGTCAGCCGATCGCGCAGGATCTCCAGGCCCAGCCGCAACCCGCCGATACCTTCGTAGAGCGACTCGACAGTGGGTGTCGTGATCCGCAGCACGCTGTGCAGGCTGGCGCGCAGTGCCGCGGGCTCGGCGCGCCCCGTGCGCGCGAGCTGCTGGGTGAGGCGCGCGGCTTGGAACAACCCGGCCAGCGCCAGGGTTCGATCGCGCAAACGGCTCATGGCGGCTATCGAGTAAAATGTTATAAAACGACGAGATACGAAAATCCGGGCGCAAAAAATTTCCCGAAATCATAAGCCGAAAATGCCCAGGCCTGCCAAGCCTCGCCACTCACGCCGATTTCGATCCACGGGTGCGTTGCCCAAGGCGACGTGCCATGCATGAGCGGCACGTCGCAAGGCCGTGCGTCGGCCTGATCCTCTCGGGCGGCGGCGCGCGCGCCGCTTACCAGGTCGGCGTGCTCAAGGCGATCGCCGAGCTTTTGCCGCCAGAGGCACCCAACCCCTTCCCGGTGATCTGCGGCACCTCGGCCGGCGCCATCAACGCCACGGCGCTCGCCATCTACGCCGGCCGTTTCCACGGCGCCGTGCGCCGGCTGAACTACGTGTGGCGCAACTTTCATGCCGGCCACGTCTATCGTGCAGACGCGTTGGGCATCTTGCGCACCGGTTTGCACTGGCTCGCCGCATTGCTTTTTGGGGGGCTTGGCCGGTACAACCCCCGCGCGCTGCTCGACCGCGCACCGCTGCGCGCGCTACTTGAGGAATACTTGCCGTGCGAGCGGATCCAGGACGCGATAGACGCCGGCGTACTGCGCGCGCTGTCAATCACCTGCTACGGTTACAGCTCCGGGGAGTCGGTGACGTTCTACCAAGGGGTCGCAACACTTTCCCCCTGGAAGCGCGTGCGGCGCGTTGGTTGCCCATCGAACATCACCATTGATCACCTGATGGCCTCATCGGCTATTCCATTCGTGTTCGCCGCCGAGCGCATCCACCGGGAATTCTTCGGCGATGGTACCATGCGTCAAAGTGCGCCCATCAGTCCGGCGCTGCATCTGGGTGCCGAGCGTGTGCTGGTGATCGGCGTGCGCGAGGCCCAGGAAGGCCATGCGCCGCGCGTGCGCGCCGCGCAATACCCGTCGCTCGCCCAGATCGCCGCCCATGTGCTCAACAGTATCTTTCTCGACAGCCTCGACGCCGACCTCGAGCGGCTCACGCGCATCAATCGGACCCTGGGCCTGATCCCGCCCGAGCGGCTGCACGAGGGGGAGATACGGCTGCGGCCAGTGGACGCGCTGGTGATCGCGCCCAGTGAGGATCTCGAGAAAATTGCCGCCCGCCACGCCCACCACCTGCCACGGCCGGTGCGTTACCTGCTACGCGGTGTTGGCGCGTTCAACCGCAACGATACCAATCTGGTGAGTTACTTGCTTTTCGAGAAGCCCTACACCCGCGAGCTGATTGCGCTCGGCTATGCTGACGCCATGCAGAGACGCGAGACGATTGCGGAATTTCTCGGGATTGGGAGTGACTAAAGTACGAGTGACTACAGTATGGTCCGATGTATGAACTGCTCGATGCGCAGGCGCAGAGCCGCAGAAATTTTTTATAAAATAAATAATGGGACAGTCATTCTCCGTGTCTTTGCGTTGACAATGGGTATTCAATAGATGTCGCGCTGGCTCGTTCTCATCGGCGTAATCCTGATTCTCGTTGGTCTCGCCTGGCCGTGGCTGACTAAGCTCGGGCTGTTTCGTCTGCCGGGGGACATCGTGTTCGAGCGCGAGAATTTTCGGTTTTATTTCCCGATCACCACCATGCTGCTCCTGAGCGTGGTGATCTCGCTCGTCCTAACGCTGATCTTCTGGCTGCTAAAGAGATAGCCGATGGCGCTCGCCGTGTCGCTGAAGGCTCACAGGCCTTAGGCGGATTTACCGCGCTTCGTGCCGAGCACGTAATCCAGCCACAGATTGGCCAGGTGCTCCTGCAGCCGGTTCTGCGAGAGTCGCTCGTCGAGGTTGTCGAGGTCGACGATGTCGAGCGGCTGGTCCTGCCAGGAGCAGCCGAACACCGCCTTGGTGCGCTTTCCCGTGGCAGGGTCAAGCTGCCATTGCAGGCACTGCGAACACACGCCCTTCAAGCAGCACTGCACCGGTGTCGAGATCGACGCCACCGCCGGCGGTTGCTTGGCGAGCCGCTCGCGCAGCTCATGCGCGCGTGCCGCGTGCAGGCGGCGCACCAGCTGGCTCGAACCGATGACGAGCAGGCGATCGACCTCTTCGAGCGGAATCGGCACGCTGCCGCCGTGCAGTTCGCCGCGCGCGTAGCTTAACAACACCTCGACCACATCGCCGGTGGCGGCGCGATCTTGGGGGCGGCCCGGTGGGTACGCCGGACCGTGCTGCGTCACCCAGACGATGAGATCGGCGGCGTGCTCCAGGTCTTCGCGGCAGAACACCGCGTCGGCGTCAGGGAACACGGCGAAGAACAACACGCGGTTACCGTGCCCGCGCAGCGCGGGCCCGACGGCGCGGATGTGCGCGGCGCCGAGCGCATCGCCCACGTACAGCACCGTCTCGCCGCTCTGCGGGATCTTGGTGCGCACGCCGGTCGGCCCCATGAGCGCCAGCGGTTCGCCGGGTGTTAGCCGCGCGGCGAGGCGCGAGCTCGCGCCTCGCTCGAAGACGAGAAACGAGATCGTTCCCTTGCCGGGATTCACCCGGCTTCCGTAGAGCGCGAGCGTCTCGGTCTGCAGGCGCGTGCCATCGACGAGGGGGGCGAACGTCTCGTAGTTCTGCAACCGAAAGAACTGGCCAGGCAGGAAGCGACGTGCGGCGAGCGGAGCGCGCACGACAAGTTCGACAACGCCCGGCCTGTGGCGAATGACCTGCTCGACCCGTGCCCGGAAGAGTTCTTCCATATTCCGGCGGAATTCCTGGTATTCCTGTTCGTCGCCGCGCTGCCGCGCGCGCTCACCCATGGCCGCGACGATGTGCGGATAGATGCGCAGCCCCGAGGCAATTGCCTTGACCACGCTGCCGTTAAACACCGGGTGGGTGTCGCCCACGAAGGTCACAAAGCGTCCATCCTTTTGGTAGGAGGTAAACGGGCCAAAGTCCTTCTCCTTGCAATGCCGCGCGACCGGCACCGGCGAAATCGCGCCGTCCACCAGGCGGTGCGTCTGATAATGGCCCTGCTCCTTGGCGAAGTGGCCCTTGTGTTCGAACTCGTAGGCGACATTGGGGCGTGCACCGGTGGCGACGAACACTGCACGCGCCGGCAATACCACCTCTTCTTCGGTCGCCTGCCATTTGCCGTCTGCATCCTTGATCCGCCGACGAAACACCATGGCCGCGACATGGCCGTGTCGATCGAGCCGCGCCTCCTTGGGGTCGAGGCCCTCGGCGTAATAGACGCCCTCCTCGAGGGCCTTGATGATCTCCTCGTGGTTGCGCGTGTAGGCTGGCGAATCGCTCATGGCGCGCCGGTAGGCGATCGTGACACCGCCCCATCGGCGCAGCAGAGGTACGAAATCCGGTGCCTCGCCGGCCTGCGCCGCGCGGCGGCGCTCGGCGCGCACCGCGCGGCCGTGTGCGAGGTACTCGTCGAGGATCTCGAGCGAGGCGGCATCGAGGCCGGCGCGCACCTGTTCCTCACCGAAGACCGCAACAAGCTTTTCGTAACGCTCGAGCGTCTTCTCCACCTGCAGCAGGTAATAGGCCTGCACCTCGGTCGCCGTATCCACGGCGGTCAGGCCGCCGCCGATCACTACCGCCGGCAGGCGTACCTGAAGGCTCGCGAGACTGTCGCGCTTGGCCGCGCCGGTCAGTTGCAGGGCCATCAAGAAGTCGTTCGCCTGGCGCATGCCGGGCGCAAGGCTACCCGGCACCGGTAGCGCCTGCGGCAGCCCGGCGCCAACGGCGATTACCACGTGATCGAAACCGAGCTTCCATGCCTCTTCCACGGTGACCGTGCCACCGAAGCGTACTGCACCGAACACCTGGAAGTGCGCGCGGCGGGCGAGCGAGAGATAGATGAGCTTAAGAAAGTTCTTATCCCAGCGCACCGTGATGCCGTACTCGGCGACACCGCCGAAGCCGGCCATCACGCGGTTGTCCAGATCCTCGACGAGGTCTTGGTAGCGCTCAATCGGCTTCTCGAGAAGCGCCAAATCGAGCGGCTCGATCTTCAGCCCGTCGGCACCGACGACCGCGAATCCTTCCATCAATAGGTGGTGTGCGAGCGTAAAGCCGGCCGGACCCATGCCGAGGATCAGCACCTTCAGACCGTTGTACGGCTTGGGCAGGTACTGGCGCGGACGCAGGGGGTTCCAGCGCGTGAGCAGGTCATAGATCTCGACCCCCCAGGGCAGTGCCAGCACGTCGGTGAGCACGCGTGTTTCGATCTGGGGGATGTTGACCGGATCCTGCTTCTGGTAAATGCAGGCCTTCATGCAATCGTTGCAGATGCGGTGCCCGGTGGCCGGGCACATGGGGTTGTCCACCATGACGAGCGCGAGCGCCGCGATCGAGCGGCCCGCGCGTTTCATGCTGTGCATCTCGGAGATCTTCTCATCGAGCGGGCAGCCGGTGAGCGTCACCCCGAGCGCGTTGACCTTGAGGCCGCGCACCGGGTCGCCCTTCTTCTCCGGGAAGCCCTTGGAGCAGAAGTCGCCGTCATGGTCATGGCAGTAGACGCAGTAATGCACCTCGTCCTGCACCTCGCGCGCGCTCATGCGCGGATCGGTGAGCTTAAAACCGTCGCGCCGCCGCAGCCGCTGTGACGGTCCCTGCACACGCCCGGCGGCATCACCCGGCAAGGGCTCGACGGGTACTAGGCGCTTCGGGTCGGTCGGCTGGGGCAGGCGGAAACTCACCCAGTCGCGCACATGCTCCTGGCCCTCGGGTGTGGTGAGCGCGCGGATGCACCAACGCGTGAGCTTCTCGATTTCCGCGCCGTTCGCCAGCGCGTCGGCAAGAAGCGCAGCGGCAAATCGCGCCACGGCAAGCTCGCGGTCGCTGGCCGCGTCGAGCCCCTGGGCGGCGAGCGCGGCAGAAAGCCAGTGATCGAGCGCGGCGAAGGATTCGATCTCCTCTTTCTTGAGCAGGCGACGCCGGGCGCGCTTGGCCACAAACTCCTTCTTAAAGGTGAAGACCGGATCATGCGCCAGGGTCGCGGCGCGTTGTTCAGCAAGCGCCTGCTCGATGCCGAACAGCTCGGCGATGAACTCCTCGAGCAGCGGCGCGCAGGCGAGCAACAGCTCGCTTACCTCGACCGGCCCAAGCACACCGGGGTCGCGGCGCCAGGCGAGCAGCTGCGCGTGCCGCGCCGGATCAGCGGTGCGCAGCTGATCGAGAAACGCTTCGTCGAGTTTCTGCAGACCCTCGATCGTGAAGAGGTCTAAAAAGGTGAAACCGTTGCTGAGCTTCAGGGCGGCTGTCGGCATGATAAAAAACGGCTCGATCCGAAAATGCGCGTCGCTCGTGCCGGGTGTTCCCCACCGGCTTCAGCCGGCGGCGGGCGAGAAAGAGCGGGATTGAAAGCGACAACAGGAAAAATGGCATGCCACGGCGTCACCCTCACGTCCGCAAGCCTCGTACGCGCTTGGCGGCACGCAGGTGGGCCGGGCACACACACTGGCGGTTACTTGCGGGTGGTGTTGATGCCGAGCACCGCCCAGATCGGGCACCAGCTCACTACGACCGTGGCAATAGGAATGAGACCGATAAGCCCCCACCACTTGGCGTTGCCTTCCACCCACAATAGCATGGAGAGCAACGCCAGGCCGACGATCACGCGAATGACCTTTTCGGTGTTCCCGATATTCTTGACCATGACCACCTCCTTCTACTCTGATTTTGGAAGCATAACTCCACTGCCGTCCGCTTAGGAAGGCCCGGTTTTAAAACTTTCCACCGCAGAGATTTTTCTCCGCCTCTGCGCGAATCTGCCTTCATGTGGATCAGTCGTGGCGGATGCGCGGCAGCATCTGCGAGAGGTTGCACGGCGCGGTCGTGCTGTCGAGCTGCGGCAGGATGATGCGCTCCATGCCAAGGCGGCAAGCACCGGTCGAGCCGGGCAGGCAGAAGATCAGCGTGTCGCCGGCGACCCCAGCAAGCGCACGCGATTCGATAGTGGCGGTGCCGATCTCTTCGTAGGAAAGCCAGCGGAACAGTTCGCCGAAACCCGGAATCGGTTTGGTCAATAACGGCTCGACCGCCTCGGGTGTCACGTCGCGCTGGGTCAGCCCCGTACCGCCGGTGGAGATGATCGCCTCGATTCCCGGGTCCTCGATCCAGGTTTTGAACTGCGCGCGCAGGGCCACGACGTCGTCCTTGAGGATGAGGCGCGCCACCACGCGATGACCGAAGGCGCGCAGGCGCTCCTCGATGAGATCCCCAGAGGTATCGTCATCGCGCGTGCGCGTGTCGGACACCGTCAGCACCGCAACGTTAAGCGGGACGAAGGGACCTTTGGGTTTTTTGCCCATGACAAACTCCTTGTTTCAAGCACAACGCGACGCGAAAGATATCGCTGATGAAGCAAACGGGTTTTTCTCGAACGCAAAGATCCTCTTTGCCAATTTAACTTTGCTTACTCCGGCGGCAGGTGCACCAGGTTGCGCAGCGCCTGTACGTCGCGCACGGTGATGTGGTTGCCGTGTACCTCGATCAGCCCGCCCTGGCGCAGACGCGCGAGGATGCGCGAGAGCGTCTCCGGCTGGATCGCCAGGCGCGAGGCGATGACACCCTTGGGAGTCGTGAGCACCACCTCGGGCGAGGCGGTCACCTCGCGCGGGATCTGCTCGAGCAGGTAGGCGACAAGTCGATAGGTGGCGTTCTGCAGGGTCAGGCTTTCGATCTGGTTGACCAGCATGTGCAGCCGCCGGCTCATCGAGGCGAGCAGCCCGAAGCAGGCCTCAGGCGACTCGCGCAGCAGCCCGAGGAAGGGCTTCTGGTCGAAGGCGAGCAGGCGGCTGGCGGCCACTGCCTCGGCGTTGACCGGGTAGCGACCCTTGGTACCCATGAACATCACGGCCTCGGCGAAGGTCTCGCCCGGTTTCATGATCTCGATGATCTTTTCGTCTCCCTCCGGGGAGAGCCGGAAGAGTTTGATGAGTCCCTCGCGGAGATAAAAAAATCGCTCGGCGGGCTCGCCGTGCCGAAACAAGGTCTCTCCAGCCTCGAGGCGGATTTCTTGCATGGCGCGTGCCAGCGTCTGCAGGTGGACCTCGTCCATGTCCGCGAACAGATAGGCACGCCGCAGCTCTTGCAATAGCGCGGGGGCGCGGTCGTTCATGGCGCGCTAATAATAACCCTCTACGGGGTGGGTTGACCAAGGTCAAGGCCGGCGGGGCGCGCGTGCGCAAGGTCCTTCCCGCCGACAGCCACGCCGAGGCGTATGGGCGCGCTCGCTACCGGATGTGTTCAATGGCGGCCGCAGCGGGTCGTGCCGGTCGCGAGGGGCGCCGAGAGCCGCTCGATTTCGTGCGTTGTGAGAGGGCGGCGCCGCAGTTGTGCTGAGGCGCGTGTTAAGATCCCGGCTTCAAGACGTGGTAAGTGCGACCCCACATTGGGCATGAGCGCAAGTTGATCTGCCAATGCTGTCGCTCGAGGAGGCCCAGGCGAAAGTCCTGGCCGGCGTGACGCCAGGCGACGCCATTGAGACGGTGCCGCTCGCGGCGGCGCTCGGGCGCTTCATCGCCACCGAGCTGCACGCGCGCGTTGACCATCCCGGCTTCGATAACTCGGCTATGGACGGCTACGCGGTACGCGCCGCCGATCTGGCCGCACACCGCGGGCGGCTGCCGCTTGCCGGCGAGGCGCGCTGCGGCGATCCGCCCGGGGTGCTCGCGCCTGGAACGGCGATACGCATCTTCACCGGCGCGCCTTTGCCGGCTGGTGCCGACACCGTCGTGATCCAGGAAGACGCAAAGGTCGCAGATGCGATGGTGAGCTTCCCGCCGGGCATAAAGCCGGCCGACCACATCCGGCGCCGCGGCGAGGATTTCCGTGCGGGCGATCTCTTGTATGCTCCCGGCCGCCGGCTAGGCGTGTACGATCTCGCACTGCTCGCCGCCGCGGGCGTGGCCGAGGTGACGGCATGGCGAGCGGCACGCGCGCTCGTCGTGGCATGCGGCGACGAGCTGGTCACGCCCGGCGTGCCGCTCGCGCCCGGACAAGTGTACGAATCCAATCGCCTGGCCACACTGCTGCAGTTGCGGCAACTGGGTATAGAGGCCGTAGACGGCGGCACGGTGCGCGACGACCCCGCCGCTCTGCGCCGCCTGCTTGAGGTCGAGGCGAGCGACTACGACTTTCTCATCACCAGCGGCGGCGCGTCGGTGGGGGACTACGATCTCATCAGGCCGGTATTCGCCGAGCTCGGTACGATCGAATTCTGGAAGGTGCGCATCAAGCCCGGCAAGCCCGTCGCCTTCGGGCGCGTGGGCCGGCGCACGCATTTCTTTGCGCTGCCGGGCAACCCGGTCTCGAGTCTTGTGACCTTTAAGCTTTTCGTCGAGCCTGCGCTCTATGCCTGGCATCACGGTCATTGGCAGCTGCCGCTATGGCCGGCGGTGGCCGCCAACGACTTCCGCCGCCGTGCGGGCCGCACCGAGTTCCTGCGCGCGCGGATCTACACCGAAGACGGCCGGCTGCTCGCCGAGGCCCTGCCCGGCCAGGGCTCGCACATGCTCAGGTCGCTCGCCGACACCAACGCCTTTATCCGTCTTGAGGCCGACAGCCCCGGGTTTGCGCGGGGTGAGCCGCTGAACGTCGTTTTGCTCGCGGGCGTATAAATCGCAGAGCATTCTCGATCATGACGATTGCGCGCGTCATCGAATCGGCGATGACGCCGTTGCCGTACTCGATCGAGACCACCGCGCACGCATCTTCCATCATCACCGACACCTGCCGCCAAATCGTGCAACTGCTGGCGGCACACTGTGAGTGCTCGTGTGTGTGGCAGCGGGCGGTTTCTCGCCCGAGCACTTGACCTTCGTCAAACGCATTTGCCGACCGCTGGGCGACAATTGCACAAGCGGGTGACGCCCGCCTTTAACGCGTCTTCGGGGGCAGTGATGCATTCTTGCCTGTGTCAGGCAGAGGGGTGCGTCCTCTGCCAGGCGCGGCTTCATCGGGGGCTGACGGCCGATCAGGTCTGCCGCGTGCGCGGCCTGCTTGGCCGTCTCGAGTGTGCGCCGCACGCGTTCCTGTTCCGCGCCGGCGAGCCGAGCCGGCACCTGTACGTGCTGCGCGCCGGAAAGGTGAAGCTTACACAATCGCTGCCCGATGGGCGCGAACAGATCCTGGGCCTGTGCGGGGCGCGCGACCTCATCGGCTACGATGCACTCACCGCAGCGGTATACACGCACTCGGCCCAGGCGCTGACGCCAGTGGCCGCCTGCCGCCTGGCCTACAAGGACGCCGTAGAGGTACTCCTACAGAACCCGGCAGTGGCGTTACGTGTCATCGAGCGGCTCCATGCCGAGCTCGCTCGCGCGCAGGCCCATATCCGCGAGCTAGGTCTGAAGAACGCGACTGAGCGTGTCGCCGCGTTCCTGGTTTCGCTGCTGCCACCGGACAAGCCGGCGTCCGCGCGGCTGCCCCTGCCGCTCACTCGCCAGGAGATGGCCGAGCATCTCGGGCTCAGCGTCGAGACGGTGAGCCGGATCATGACCGGACTGGCGCGTCAGGGGGTTATCCGCGCGCCGCGCGGTCGGAACGAGTGCCTAGTTCTCGATCCGCCGCGCTTGCGGCGCATGGCCGGCGAGGGTGACACCCCGCTGCTTGCCAGGATGCCCTCGGGCGGGCGTCCCCAACGCCTGTAGCTTCATACAAAAAACCATCCGCACACGCGTCGCTACCGCCCTTTCGCGAGGGCAAGCGCGAACCGAGCTCATTGTTGAGTGCTTTGCTCGGTCAAATTTGAGAAAAATCAAAGCGTCATTCCGGTTTCGTTCCTACTTTCGGTTGTGCGATGGCCGCGCCGTGCAACGCGAGGTCGCGTGCGCACATAAAACTGAGGAGGATCGGACATGCGTGGAGCCGACAACTTTTCTCTGTCACGCCGTCGCTTCTTGCAGATGGCGAGCGCTGCGGGCTTCGGCGCCCTGGCGACACCGGCGGCGCTCTTCGCGCAATACCGCTATCTTGCGCCGGTGCGGGTGGAAAACCCGCTCGCCGATTATCCCAGCCGCGATTGGGAACGGATCTACCGCGACATCTTCCGCACCGACAAGTCGTTCGTCTTCCTCTGTTGCCCCAACGATACCCACAACTGCCTGCTTACTGCCTTCGTCAAGAACAATGTGGTGGTGCGCATCGAGCCCACCTACGGCTACGGCAAGGCCCAGGACCTCTACGGCAACCAGGCCTCGCCGCGCTGGGATCCACGCTGCTGCCAGAAGGGCCTGGTGCTCGCGCGCCGCTTCTACGGTGATCGGCGCGTGAATGGCGCATTCCTAAGAAAAGGGTTCAAGGAGTGGGTGGACCGCGGCTTCCCGCGCGATCCCGCGACCGGCGCGCCTCCTGCGGAGCTCATGCGCCGCGGGTGGGACAGTTGGTTCAAGGTGTCGTTCGAGGAGGCCTACCGCTATCACGCGCTGGCGCTCTACAACATTGCCAAGACCTACAGCGGCGAGCAGGGCAAGAAATACCTGCTCGCCCAGGGTTACGACCCGGATATGGTGGCGGCGACGGAGAGCGCGGGCGTGCGCACCTTCAAGCTGCGCGGCGGCATGGCCTTCCAGGGCGCGATGCGCATCGTGGGTGCCTTTCGCATGGGCAACTCGATGGCGCTGCTCGATGCCAAGCTGCGCGGGGTCGGGCCGCAAGAGGCCAAAGGGGCCGGAGCCTGGGATTCGTATTCGTTTCACACTGACCTGCCGCCCGGCCATCCCATGGTGCATGGCGAGCAAACCAACGACTTCGAACTGTTCGATACCGAAAACGCAAAGCTCGTCATCGTCTGGGGTATGAACTGGATCACCACCAAGATGCCCGACAGCCATTGGCTCACCGAGGCGCGTCTGAAGGGCGCCAAGACCGTGGCGGTGACCGTAGAGTACTCGGCCACGGCCTCCAGGTGCGATGAGGTGGTGGTGATCCGCCCTGGCACCGATTCGGCCTTCGCGCTCGGACTTGCGCAGGTGATCATCGCCGAGCGGCGCTATGACGAGGATTTCGTCAAGCGCTACACCGATCTGCCGACCCTGGTGCGCCTCGACACACTCGAGCGTTTGAAGGCGCGCGACGTGTTCCCCGGCCACCAAGACGCCACTTTGCGGAACTGGACGCAGATGCTGAGAAAGGGCGAGAGTCCCCCGCCCACCCCGGCGCAGAACGCCATGTACGTCCCACCGTCCCTGGCCGAGGAACTTCACGACTTCGTGATGTTCGACACCAGGTCGCGCAAGCCGGTGGCCGTCTCGCGCGATCAGCTCGGTGCGCACTTTGCGCAGCTCGGTATCGAACCGGCGCTCGAGGGCAGCTATCGGATCAAGACCCTCGAGGGCAGGACCGTCGAATGCCGACCGGTGTTCGACCTCACCCGACAGTACCTCGACGACAACATGAGGCCGAAGCAGGTCGAGAGGCTCACCTGGGCGCCCAGGGCAGCGATTGTCGCGCTTGCGCGCGAGATCGCCGCCCACCGCGCTGCCACGCTCATCGCTTGCGGCATGGGGCCGAACCAGTTCTGGAACAACGACAACAAGGACCGGGCAATCTTGCTGGTGCAGGCCCTGACCGCGAACCTCGGCCGGCACGGGGCGAACGTCGGCAGCTACGCTGGCAACTACAAGTTGACGCTGTTCTCAGGTGTGGGCCGCTTCGCCCTGGAGGATCCGTTCGCGCCTCAGCTCGAGCCGGCGGGCGCCCCCCGGATCAAGCCCTACATCCGTTACGAATCCATGCACTACTGGGCGAATGGCGAGCGCCTGATGAAGGCGGGCGACAAGAAGATCACGCAGGGTGCGCACGTGCCTACACCCACCAAGGTGATCTGGCAGGTGAACTCCAACTCCTCGCTCGGCAACCAGAAGGGGCACTACGACGTGGTGAACAACACCCTGCCCAAGGCCGAGTGTGTGGCCTACCAGGAGTGGTGGTGGACGGCCTCGTGCGAGTACAGCGATATCGTCTACGGCGTCGACTCGTGGATGGAGTTCAAGTACCCGGACATGACCGCCTCGAACACCAACCCCTTCGTGCAGGTCTATCCGCGCACCCCTGTCGGGCGCGCCTTTCACACGGTGTCGGACAACGAGGTGTTTCTTGGCGTGGCGCGCGAGCTCGCCAAGCTCACCGGCGAGGCGCGCTTCGAGAAAATGTGGCAGTTCGTCGCCGACAACCGCCCGGAGGTCTACCTGCAGCGCATCATCGACGGCTCGGCCATGCTCAAGGGCTACCGCTTCACCGAGCTCGAGACGTTGGCGAAGAAGGGCATCCCGGCGCTCATCAACAGCCGCACCTATCCGCGCATCAATTCCTACGAACAGGTGCAGGAGTCCAGGCCCTGGTACACGCGCACCGGGCGGCTCGAGTTCTACCGACCGGAGATCGAGTTCATCGAGGCGGGCGAAAACCTCGTGGTGTATCGCGAGCCCTCGGATGCGACCTTCTACGAGCCCTGCGCGATCGTGGCGGCCCCGCACCCGGCGATCCGTCCGAAGTCGCCGCGAGACTGGGGCATCCCGGCGGGCGACCGCTCGCACATCGCCCGCCAGATGCGCAACGCCACCTACACGGTACCGGCGCTGCTCAGGACCGCACATCCGCTCGCCGGGCAGGGCTTTCGCTACGTGTTCCACACGCCCAAGTATCGCCATGGCGCGCACACCATGCCCATCGACACCGACTACATGGCCGCGCTCTTCGGTCCGTTCGGCGACATGTACCGGCGCGACCCGCGCAGCCCGGCGACCGGCGAGATGTACGTGGACATTCATCCGCTCGATGCCAAGGCGCTCGGCATCCACGACGGGGATTATGTCTGGATCGACGGTGACCCGAACGATCTGCCGTTCCGCGGCTGGAATGATCCGAAGCGCAAGGACGCCTACAAGGTGGCCCGACTCATGGCACGCGCGCGCTACTATCCGGGCACGCCGCGCGGCATCACGCGCATGTGGTTCAACGGTTACATGGCTACCCCGGGCACGGTGAAGGCGCACGAGACGCGCGCGGACAAGCTCGCCAAGAACGAAGAGACGCGCTACCAGGCGCTGTTCCGCTACGGCGGGCACCAGTCGCTGACGCGCACCTGGCTTAAGCCCACACACCAGACACAATTCCTCGTGACGCGCAAGCTCGGTTCCCACGAGCTCACCATGGGGTTCCAGGCCGACGTGCACTGTGTGACCGGGGCACCGCGCGAGGCGATCGCCAGGTTCACCAAGGCAGAGGATGGCGGCCTCGGCGGCCGGGGGTGGTGGCGACCGGTGGCGCTTGGGCTACGGCCCACGGTCGAGAACGCCGCGCTCAAACAGTATCTCAAGGGCGGCTTCGTGAAGCTTCGTAAAGCGTAAAAGCGACCGCAGATAAACGCATCCGCATTCATCTGCGGTTCCAAAATTCTTAGCGGAGACGAGCGATGGCTAAGGTCTACAACTGGCAGATCGGGCGGCAGATGGAATACCCCTACGAGGGCGTGCGGCCTCAAAAGCAGTTCGCGATAGTCATGGACCTCAACAAATGCATCGCCTGCCAGACCTGCACGGTGGCGTGCAAGACCACCTGGACCCCAGGGCGCGGGCAGGAGTACATGTTCTGGAACAACGTCGAGACCAAGCCCTACGGGTTTTATCCACTCGGCTGGGACGTGAAGATCCTCGAGAAGCTCGGGGTCGTGGACATGAACGGCAAGGTGTACCGGGGCAAGACCTTGTTCGAGGCCGCCCCCGCCGGCGAGCGCGTGCTCGGCTATCTCCCCGAGGACCTCGACTATGCGCATCCCAACGTCGGCGAGGACGATTCCTTCGGCCTCATGGGACAGGGCGCGTATCTCACGCCCCCGCACGCACAGTGGATGTATTACCTGCCGCGCATCTGCAACCACTGCACCTACCCGGCCTGCCTTGGCGCCTGCCCGCGCCAGGCCATTTACAAGCGTTCCGAAGACGGCATCGTGTTGATCGATCAGACGCGTTGCCGCGGCTACCGTGAGTGCGTCAAGGGCTGTCCGTACAAGAAGGCGTTTTTCAACCCCATGACGCGCGTCAGCGAAAAATGTATCGGCTGCTACCCGGCTGTGGAAAATGGCCGCCAGACGCAGTGCACGATCACCTGTATCGGCAAGATTCGCCTGCAGGGTTTCCTCGCCACCCCCGAGCAGGCGCGCGAGGACAACCCACTCGACTACATCGTGCACGTCGCCCGCATTGCCAAGCCGCTCTACCCACAGTTCGGGCTCGAGCCCAACGTGTACTACATCCCGCCAGTGCATGTGCCGAGCGAGTTTCTCGGCCAGATGTTCGGCTACGGCGTGCGCGAGGCGATCGCGACCTATCGCCAGGCCGCCGACGACAAGAGGCTGCTCGGGGCGCTGCTGCTCTTCGGCGCTACGGCGGAGATCATCCATCGCTACAGGGTCGAGGGCGATCACACCATCGGTTACGACGAGAAGGGAGCGGAGCTGGTGCGCGTGCCGCTCAAGGAGCCGGTCTATGTGCGCCCGGTCTTCGACGCCGCGCGTCAGGTCTATCGGACGAACATCACGTGAGGAGGTTTTGTATGCCTCTGTTGCAAATTGAATGGATCACAAATTCGATACCCAGTTTGTCGAGCCGCCGAGTGGGCGGTGCTGGTGTGAATGCGGGATGCTCCGCCCCGCACCCCGGGTTCCTTTTCTTTGGACAAGCAAAGAAAAGCAACCAAAAGAAAGGACACCCCGAAGGGCGCGACCCCTGCCGCGCCACCTCGACTTTGGGGCCCGC
>FWWM01000907.1_pt1 | contig 95060 bp, 81 predicted proteins | sample 2228351 | NCBI WGS metagenome assembly FWWM01 (sample SAMEA103939774, study PRJEB20133) | metagenome | reverse complement strand
CAAGGGTTGGGCTGTTCGCCCATTAAAGCGGTACGCGAGCTGGGTTCAGAACGTCGTGAGACAGTTCGGTCTCTATCCGCCGCGGGCGCAGGAGGCTTGAGGGGTGCTGCCCCTAGTACGAGAGGACCGGGGTGGACGGACCTCTGGTGTGCCAGTTGTCCCGCCAGGGGCACCGCTGGGTAGCCATGTCCGGACCGGATAAGCGCTGAAAGCATCTAAGCGCGAAGCCGACCCCAAGATGAGGCCTCCCACCGGGTTAACCGGGTAAGACCACAGGAAGACCACCTGTTCGATAGGCGCCAGGTGTAAGCGCAGCAATGCGTTGAGCTGAGGCGTACTAATGGTCGAGGGCTTGACCTGCGTTCAAGGATCGCCACGAACGCCCACCACGTTGCTCGCTCTTCAGTGTTCGGGTGCCCCCGGGCGCGGCCGCTCCCTGCACGCCGCGGGGTGGAGCAGTGGCAGCTCGTCGGGCTCATAACCCGAAGGTCGCGGGTTCGAATCCCGCCCCCGCTACCAACCACGACTACGAAGAGGCCCCTCGCCGAGGGGCCTCTTCTCGTTCCCACTCTCCCCGGCTTTCCACCCGCCGGTGAGGGGAGTTCTTCCGGGTCGCTTGATCCCCGGCTGAATCGTCGCCCCCGCCGAGCTCCCCCGCTCGACGTCGCCTGCCTTCCGGCTCCGCGGGCCGGGCGATATCGTGAATCCGAACGCTCCGCCTGCGCGTGGCCGCGGGATCAGCCCAGGAGTGCCCTCAGCTCGATGTTGCGAACGACGGTCGCCACTCGGCTGTGCGCAATCCGGCGAAGCCATCGAGGACGCTCGTCGGGAGCGGTTCCCCCAGCGCGCGCTTTCGAGCGCTCGAAGCGGACGCTCCAGCCCGAGCCGGGCGAATCGCGGCATCACACGCCCTGGCGGGCCCGGCGGCATTTCCGCCTGCGCCGGTCCTGCCTATGAGCCGTACGGACCTCGTTCCCGAGCCGCTGCTCCCGGGCGTCTGGTGGCTGGAAGGAACGCGCGGTAGCAACGCCTACCTCGTGCAAGCGGACGACGGCTCGCTCGCGCTCGTCGACCCGGGCTTCCCCGGCAACCTCGAGGCGTTGCTGCTGCAGCTGTCGGCGTTCGACCAGCCGCTCGCGGCCATCCTCGTCACCCACGCTCACCTTGATCACGCCGGTGCGGCCGCGGACCTGCATCGGGCGACCGGCGCGCGCATCGTCGCCGGGCGCGGGGACTGTCGCCTCGCTGCTGGGCGCCTCTACCTCGCCACCGGGCTCGGGCGCAGCCACGTCGCCCGCTGGCTCGGGTCGAAGGTTGCGCCGCCGCGCCAGGACGCGCCCGTCCACGTCGCGGTGGAAGAGGAGCAGGAGGTCCTTCCGGGGCTCATCGCGGTGCCGACCCCCGGCCACACACCTGGGTCGCTCTGCTACCTCCTCCCGCGCGCCTCCGCCGCCTTCGTCGGCGACCTCGTGATCAGCCACGGCGGGACGCTCACGCGGCCGCTCGCGCTCGCGAACTGGAATGACGCCCGCTACCTCGCGACGCTGGCCTCGTTTGCCGAGCGCGCGCCCGAGGCCGGTTTGCCGGGCCACGGCGAGCCGGTCCTGCTCGGCTTCGGAGAAGCCCTGCGGGAGCTCGCGCGGCTGCCGCGGCGGCGAGGCCTGTCAGCGCTGGCGCCGGACCGTCTCGTTCGGCTGGCGAGGTTCTCGCGCCGGTTTGTCAGCCCGCGCCGAGGGGGGACCCTGCTGCCGGAGCGGCTGCCTCCTCTTTCAGCCGGAGATGGCGACCCCCAGCCAGATGGCGACCGTGACCGCTAGCAGGCCTGCCCACACTCGCCAGGCGAAGGCAGGCGTACCCGCCGCCCACGCGAGGATCGCCTTCGAGAGCGAGTTCGTCGAGAAGGCCGCCGCCACTGCGATCCTGAGGTCCGTGGCGCCGAGGCTGCCGTCCGCGTGCAACGTGGCGGCCGAGATCGCCGGCGCGTGCGCGTCTGCGAATCCGGCCAAGGCCGCCGCCAGGACGGCTCCTCGCGACCCGAGGAGGTCCTCGGCGGCCGCCGCGACGAGGAGGACGGCCGCGATGAGCGCCGCCAGCAGGAGGGCGTCGGTCAACCGGAACGCTCGGCCGCCGATGGAGGGCGCCTCCGCGCCGCGGGCCACCCAGGCGGCGGCGATGCCCCCGTAGGCGAGCGCCACCGCACCGGCGGCGGCCACCGGCAGCGAGGCGGCTTCCAGCGAGGCGGGAGAGACGGCCGCGAGGACGATGGCCAGCTGAGCGACCGTTGCCACCGTGGCCAGGATCGCGCCTGCTGCGGCGGACTCGACGAACGCGCGCGCTCGCCGAGCGCGCGCGCCCATCGCTCCCACGGTCGCCGTGGCGGAGACAAACCCTCCGAGCAGCCCCGCCACGGCGAGGCCGAAGCGGGGCCCGAGCGCCCGCACCGCCACGTGGCCGAGGCCGCTGACGCCCATCATGAGCACGACGAAGAGCCAGAGCCGGAACGGATTCAGCACCCCATAGGGGCCGAACCCGCGGTCGGGCAGGAGGGGGAGCACGACGACCGCCGCGGCCGCGAAGATGAGCGCGTCCTCCAGCTCCTCCTCCGTTAGCACCCGCGTGGCGAATCGGTGGATGGGTGTCCGCGCGGCGAGGATGCCGGTGGCGGCCACGCCGGCAGCGGCGGCGGGAACGGGCGACTCCTGCGCGAGAGCACCGAGCGCGAAGCAGAGGAGCAGGGCGACTTCGGTCGTGATGCCCGGGTCGGAGCGGTCTCCGAACCCGTACCCGGCCGCCGCCAGGACCGCGATCGCTCCTCCCATCGCGACGAGGGCAGCCGTGCCGAGGTAGGCGGCAACGCCGCCGAGAAGCCCGGCCAGGGCGAAGGTGCGGATGCCGGCGAAGGAGCGCGCGGGGCCCTCCCCCTTGCGCCGCTCGCGCTCGAGCCCCAAGAGGAGGCCGATGCCGGCCGCAAGGGCAAGGCGGGCGAGCTGGCGCTGTGTGTCCCCCGTGAAGAGTTCGTCCACGGCCTTCGCTCCGGAGCGGGACGGCTGCTGGTGGTACGCGTAGGATACGGGGCGCCGGGAGGTGAGCCATGGCGGCCAACGAGGAGATCCGGTTCCAGGACGCCTCCGCGCTGGCGGAGCTCGTTCGGACGAAGGCGGTGAGCCCGCGGGAGCTGCTCGCGGTGTACGCGGAGGCGATCGAGCGGCTGAACCCGGTCCTCAACGCCTTCGTCACGCTCGCACTGGACCGCGCGGAACGAGAGGCCATGGAGCTCGAACGGCGCCTGGCTGCGGGGGAGGACCCAGGCCCGCTGGCGGGCCTCCCGCTCGGCGTGAAGGACCTGGAGAACGCCGAGGGATTGCCCACGACGTTCGGCTCGCTGGCCTTCCGCGAGAACGTGGCGTCCTTCGACGACGTCCATGTTGCGCGCCTGAAGGCGGCGGGCGCGATCGTCGTCGGCAAGACGAATACACCCGAGTTCGGGCATCTGCCGTACACGACGAACGACCTCTTCGGTCCCACCCGGAACCCCTGGGACCCCGAGCGCACCCCGGGCGGCTCGAGCGGGGGAGCGGCTGCGGCGCTGGCGAGCGGCATGGTGCCGCTCGTCACGGCGAGCGACGGCGGCGGCTCGATCCGGATCCCGGCGTGCTACACCGGCCTCTTCGGCCTCAAGCCCACCTTCGGCCTCGTTCCGATCGCTCCCCGCACGCCGCTGCCCTGGCTCGACATCAGCTGTTACGGGCCGCTTACGCGGACGGTCCGGGACGCCGCCCTCTTCCTCGACGTCGTGGCGGGACCGCACGCGCTCGATCCAACGAGCCTCCCGCGGCCGGTGGAGTCGTACGCGGCGGCGCTGGAGGCACCCCTCCCCCGCCTGCGCATCGCCTTCAGCCGCACGCTGGGCGTGACGCGGCTGCAGCGCGACGTGGAGCGAGAGTTCGAAGCGGCGCTTGCGGTCCTCCGCGACCTCGGACACGAGGTGGAGGAGATCCCGGACACGATCCCGGAAACGGGTGGCTGGTGGCCGCGGATGGCGGGCTTCCAAGCCCTGGCCAATTTGTGGGACGTCTACGTCGAGCGGGGGGAAGAGCTCACCGCCCGCTACCGGGAGACGCTCGATGCCGCGCACGACGTGTCAGCGGCCGAATTTCGGGAGTTCTACACCCTGCGCGCACAGCTCGTGGAGTGGACAGCGGGCCTCTTCGAGCGGTACGACCTGCTGGCCACGCCGACGCTCCCTACGGAGGCGTTCGCGGCGGAAGGGCCGATTCCGACGGAGCTCGACGGGCAACCGTTCAACGCGATCGCCTTCACATACCCCTTCAATTTCACTGGGCATCCGGCCGTCTCACTGCCGGCGGGCTGGACGGATCGGGGCCTCCCGTGCGGCCTGCAGCTGGTAGCGCCGCGGTTCCGCGAGGAGCTGCTCCTCCGGGTGTCTCGCGAATACGAGCAGGCGCGGCCGTGGGCGCATCGACTTCCTCCTCTCCGGTGAGTTGCGTGCCCGAGCCGGCCGCACATGGGAAGATCGGGGCATGAGCGAGCACGGGAAGCGCGAGTGGCGCGGGCGCCGGGTCGCGTTCCTGGAGCAGGAGGAGGGGGCGTTCGTGACGAACCCCATCCACACGGACGCGGGCGCGCGGCAGCTCGGCTTCGGCGCCGCGCTCGTGCCCGGCGTCACGCTCTGGGGATGGTGCGTCCCGTTGGTGGAGCAGGCGCTCGGGCGGGAGTGGCTCGAGGGGGGCTGGGCGGCCGTCCGCTTCCGCAGCCCCGTCTATCCGGGCGAGGAGCTAGAGATCCTCGCGCGCCGCGAGGCCCCGGGGCGGGCGTCGTTCGAGGTGAGCGCTGCGGGGTCCGTGCGCGTGACCGGGGAAGCCGGGCTCGGGGTCGGACTGCCGGCGGACTACCGTCCTCCGAATCTCCGCATCCCGCAACGGAAGCCGGACGAGCGGCCCGAGCTTCGGTCCGGGGCCGCGCTCATCGGGTTCGAGCTGCCCCCGATGCTCGCGCCGTTATCCGTCGACGAGGCGCGGGCGTTCGCACGGGAGGTGCTCGGCGAGGAGGATGAGCGCTGGGCCGGGCCTCGACCGAACGCCCATCCTGCCTGGCTCGCCGGCCGAGTGGCGCCGCTCCTCCGCCACGCTTTCCGGTTCGGCCCTTCCATCCACGCCGGAAGCGTCTTGCAGTTCGTCCGCCCGGCTCCGGCTGGGCAGGCGTTCGTCGTGGCGGGGCGGGTCGCTGGCGCCTTCGAGCGGCACGGACACGAGTACGTCGTGGTGGACGCCTGCGTCATCGGCGAGGATGGGCGTGACGTCCTGCAGGTTCGCCACACGACGATCGTGCGGCCGGCAGCGCGCGGGGCTTGACAGGCGCGGGCGAATCTGCACCGATCTGCCGCGAGGCGGACGGTTCGCGTGAGTCGAACGATCGCCACCGGCCCTGAGGTGCCTGCGGAGCGAGTGCTCACCGCTCCGGTCGTCACGGTCACGCTGGTCAACTTCCTCTTTTTCGTCGCGTATCTCTTCTTCTTCCCGACGCTGCCGTTCTTCATCCGCGAGCTGGGCGGGGCGGAGTCCGAGATCGGGCTGCTCATCGGCGTCTCCAGCCTGGCGGCGCTCGCCGTGCGCCCGCTCGTCGGCTACCTGGTGGACGTGAGGGGCCGGAAGCCGGTGTTGCTGGGAGGGCTGGTGCTGTTCGTCCTCAACGCGCTCCTGTACAACGTCGTCGCCGCACCCGAGCACCTCTTCCCGCTGCGCCTCCTGACGGGCGCCTGCCTTGCGACCGTGCTGACGGCGGCGAGCACGCTCGCCGCCGACGTGGCTCCGCCGAGCCGGCGAGGGGCAGTGATGAGCTACTTCGGCCTGTCGAACAGCCTCGCCTTCGCGGTTGGACCGGCCCTCGGCGGCTGGATCATCCACGCGCAACTGTTCTCCGGACCGGAAGGATGGTTCGTCGAGCGAGCAGGGTGGCTGGCGAGCGCGAGGACCGGCGGCCTCCACTTCACGAGCCTCTTCGTCGTGGCCGCGGCCATCGGGCTGGGGGCGGTTGCGCTGGCGGGGACCCTCGCGGAGACACGCCCTCCCCTGAGCGCCGGCAGGCGAGCCTTCGACCCGCGAACGATGGTGGCTGCGGTGGCGCTCTTCCCCGCGGCGGTGAACTTCCTCTGCGCGTTCGTTTTCGCGGCGATGGTGACCTTCATGCCCCTCTACGCCCGCGAGCACGGGGTGGCGAACCCCGGCTCGCTCTTCGTCGCCTACGCCGTCGCGGTCGTGGCCATGCGCCTGCTGGTGGGCAGCTGGATGGATCGCTGGCCGCGTGCGGCGGTCATCCTCCCCAGCATCCTAGTGCTCGCGGGGAGCATGCCTATCCTTGCCTCCGCCACCTCGCCGCTGCCGTTGTACGCCGCTGCCACCGTGTACGGCATCGGAGCGGGCGTGTTCCAGCCAGCGATGATGGCGTTCCTTGTGGACCGTGCCGGCGTTGCCGAGCGAGGCCGGGCGATGAGCACCTTCACCCTGGGCACGGATCTCGGCCTCAGCCTCGGCTCGTTCTCCCTCGGTGCGGCCGTGGAGCTGGCGGGGATGCGCCCTGCGTTTCTCATGGCCGGGTTCGCCGCCTTCGCGGGCGCGCTGCTGTTCGCGGCGGGGACGGGGCGGGCGGTGCTGCGGCGAACGCGCCCGGCTCCGGACACACTTCCCTTCACGTGAAGGTTCGCGGGGTGCTAGAGTACCGTCACCAAGACATTGACGGAGGCGATGCCAGCGATGGACTTCCGGGATACGCCTGAGCAAGCGAAGTGGCGGCAGGAGGTGCGGGAGTTCCTGCGCACCGAGTGGCCGAAGGTACGTGCGGAAGTCGAGGCGGAGTTCGGTACGGAGAACGAGGAGCTCGAGCCCGGTTTCGGCCGAGGCGGCGAGCTCATGCGGCGCTGGCGGAAGAAGCTGGCGGAGAAGGGATGGATCGCTCCCGCCTGGCCGAAGGAGTACGGCGGGCTCGGCCTCAGCGTGATGGAGCAGTTCATCATGAACGAGGAGTTCGCCGAGGCGCGCGTCCCTCAAGTGGGCGGGATGGGCGTGAGCATGGTCGGCCCCACGCTCATCATCCACGGCACCGAGGAGCAGAAGCGGGAGCACCTGCCGCGCATCCTCCGGGGCGAGGTGCAGTGGTGCCAGGGGTACAGCGAGCCGGGTGCCGGTTCGGACCTCGCGTCGCTGCAGACCCGGGCGGTGCGTGACGGCGACGAGTGGGTCATCAACGGGCAGAAGATCTGGACATCCGGGGCGCATCAGGCCGATTGGATGTTCATGCTGGCTCGTACCGATCCGGACGCTCCGAAGCACCGCGGCATCACGTACTTCCTCGTGGACATGAAGACCCCCGGTATCACGGTGCGGCCGCTCGTGAACATGGCGGGGCTGCACAACTTCAACGAGGTGTTCTTCGAGGACGTCCGCGTGCCGCACAAGAACGTGGTCGGCGAGGTGAACCGCGGCTGGTACGTCGGCACGACGACGCTCGACTTCGAGCGCTCGTCCATCGGCAACGCGGTCGGGCAGCGGCAGGCCATCGAGCAGTACCTGGAATACGCGAAGTCGAACGGTCTGGCGATCCCGGAGCCGCTGCGCTTCGAATGGGCGGACCGCTGGATCGAGGCCGCGGTCGCGAAGATGCTCAGCTACCGGGTCGTCTCGCTCCAAGCCCAGGGGCGGGTGCCGAACTACGAGGCCTCGATGGCGAAGCTGTACAACTCGGAGCTCAGCCAGCGGATCGCACGCACGGCGATGAAGATGTTCGGGCTCTGGGGCCAGGTGATGGACCGCGAGCGGGCACCGTTGCGGGCGCGCGCCCCATACGCGTACCTGACGACCGTCGCGTCTACCATCGCCGGAGGCACGAGCGAGATCCAGCGGAACATCATCGCCACGCGCGGGCTGGGATTGCCGCGAGGCTGAGCCGGGGTCAGGCGCCGACCCTCGTTCGAAGGAGAGAGTTCCGGATCTTGACCCGCGTTCGAGTGCCGACTAGGCTACGTGCGTGCGTCATGTCGAGCAGGGGTCCGACTGGTATCCGGAGCTGACTCCCGCACCCGGAGTTGTGTGCGGTGCTGGCGAGCGGCGACGCTATGGGTAGCTTGCGGGCTCGCAAGGGCATCCCAATTCTGGTCGTGGCGCTCGCAGCCGCGCTCGGGGTTGTGGCGGGTCTCGTTCCGGGGCTCGTCGACTGCCGGGAGTCGGGCGCATCAACGTCGTTGCCCCTGGCGATCAAGCAGCAGGCGTCGGCCATCGACGCCGGGCTCGAGGTGAGGGCGATCGAGGCCTCCTTCTCGGGAACATCGACGTACGTCCGGTTGGAGGTTCGCGGCGAGGGAATCGGGCAGCGGGCGCCGGTTCCCCTGGCCTGGGAGGGGCCGTTTGGCGCGGCGCTGTGGGCTCCGGAGCGGCGCGATCCGCAGGATGCGTTCGCCGCGTTCCCGCAGCCCGACGGCACCGTCGTCGTCCGACTCGGGCCGCTCGACGCTCCGCCGGGCTACGACGGGGTCGTGGATCTCACGTTCTCCCGCTGGCTGCTTCCCGACGGGCGCACCGTGGAGGGCGAATGGACTTTGGCCTTGCAAGGGCCGCGGCCGGATGAGCTGCCAGAGGCGCTAGCGTTCGAACTCCTGCGCCAGGTCGAGACAGAAGAGGAGCCGTACGTGGGCCTGGTCGCCGTTCGCTCCCGTGCCGAGACGCTCCTCGTGCTCGCCCCGGTGGCGGACGCGAGCATCGTCCAGCCTCCCACGGTCGTCTCCGGCGGCGAGCGGCTCGCGCCGCTCCGGTTCGAGCTCCTCCCAGATCTTCGGGAGAAGCCCGATCCGTACATTCGCTCATCTCGGCGGTTCCTCGCCACGTATCCGCCGACTCCGTTGGGCAGCGAAATCGTCGCCGAGGGCGTGGTCGTCGCTGTTCCCCTGGCGGAGGACTCGATGGTGCTGCGCGTCGACCTCGGAGCTGCGCTGGCATCGGCTGGCCCCGGCCAGCGGGATTTCTCCATCCCTCCGGAGCTCGTTCCCGTCGGCGACAAGCGGAAGATCGTTCGCGGCATCGTGACGGACCGACCCGATGGCATGGTCCAGGTCGGCATCGAGCTCCGCGGGGCGTGGGATCCCACGATCGCGCCGCCGAGGGTGTACGACGACGCAGGGCGGGAAGTCGAGCTCGCAGGGGTGCAGGTCTTCTCGAGCAAGGACGCCGCCGGCAACGTGAGCGCCGGCACGACGGTCATCAGCGTGTTCGCCGACAGCCGTGAAGAGGTAGGGTCGCTGACGTTCGTGCTGGGGCCGGAGTCCGAGGTGGTGACGCTGCCCCCGGTACCGCTCCGCATCCTCCTCACCGGCTCGGTCGTTTCCGCCGATGCCGAGGGGGAGCGTTAGAGCCCGCAGTCGATCGGCTCCGGCGGGACACGCCCGTCGAGGAGGTCCGCAACGAGCTCGGCCACGCGCCGGGGGGCGAACCAGTCCCCCGACGTTCGGATCTCCTCAGGGGTCCACCACCGCTGCTCCCCCAGGAAGAGCTCTTCGCCCGCCTCGAGGGCGGCAGGCTGGGGGCGGAACCGCTCCGTTTCCACGAGGTAGTACCGCTCCTCCTGGGCGATGGTCCTGCCCCCGTGCGAGAAGGTCAGGCGGCGGGTCCACACCCACGGGCCGATGTGCTCGAACCGGCGCCCCGTCTCCTCGTACAGCTCGCGCCGGATGGCCTCTTCCCACGTCTCGCCCGGCTGGACTCCGCCGCCCGGCATCATCCAAAGCGGCCGCCGCGTGCCGGTGATCTCCTGGTTTGCCCGGAAGAGGAGCACCGCGCCGTCCCGGTCCAGGATGACGGCGCGAACGGCGAGTCGGGGTTCGGGCATGGAATGCTTCGACACTCCCCGGCGCTCCCTCCGGTATCGTATCCTCTCCGCCATGCGGCCGCTCGTCGTAGGCCACGCGGGCGCGGCGGGTGAGGCCCCCGCGAACACGCTCGCCGGCGCGCGGGCGTGTCTCGATGCGGGCTGCGAGGCGATGGAGATCGACGTCCGCCTCTCCGCCGACGGCGTCCCGGTCCTCATGCACGACGAGACGGTCGATCGCACGACGAACCTGCAGGGACCGGTTCGCTCGCTCACCTTCGCGCAGCTCCAGCAGGCCGACGCGGGCGGCGGAGAGCCGGTGCCATCGCTCGCCCAGGTCCTTGAGCTCGTCCAGGGGCGCCTCGTCGTCTGGTGTGAGCTGAAGGCCTCGGAGTCCCGGCCTGAGGACGACCCGGAGCTCGTCGAAGCGGTGCTCGGCGTCATCCGCGCGGCCGGCGCGAGCGATTGGGTGGCGGTGCACTCCTTCTCACCGGCCATCGTGCAGCACGCGCGACGGGCGGCGCCGGAGGTTCCGGCGGCGCTTATCTCCCCGCCCGTGAGCCGGGAGACGGTCGCTACGCTCGCTCGCCGCGCGCTGGAGGCGGGCGCCCAGGCCGTCTCCGTCCACCACGCCGGGCTCGAATCCTCGCTCGTTGCCTGGCTCCGTGCCCGGCAGCTCGCCGTGTTCTCCTGGACGCTCGATCACGAGGACGAGTGGCAGCGGGCGCTGCGCGCCGGCGTGGACGGCATCGTGACGAACTACCCGCATGCGCTGCGGTCCTGGCTGGGGGCGCTCCGCTGACCGCACCGCCGGGCGCCGTCGTGGCGGCTCACCACGACCCGCCGCGCTTCCGCCTCCCCCGCCGCCGCCAGCGGAGCCGCCGGAGAACCCTGACCCGCCGCCCGTCGTCGCCGCTGCAGCCGTGGCGAACGACTCGAAGCTCGAAGCGAGGCGGCCGAAGTCCGGGGTACCCGTTGCCACGTACCAGCTGCCGACCGGTGCGGTCCCGGGGGCGCGTCCCAGCCCCTCGAAGGCGCGAGCCCACTTCTCCACGCAGTCGAACGCGATCGCGTAGGGCAGGTACTTCTCGAAGGTGTTCGCCTCTTCGAAGAAGCGCTGGCGCTCCTTCTCGGCTACCTCGATGAACCGGCGGAAGCCGGCGATGCGGCGGAGCATCTCCCGTCCTGCCGCGGTCCGGCGGGCCATCGTGGGGGAGAGCGCCATCGTGCCGAGTCCGAGCACCACCACGGGTGCGGCGAGAAGCGCGTGGCCGGTCGCGTAGCCCAGGAGGGCGCCCAGCCCGAGCCCGGCGGCCTCGAGCGCGGCCCCGCCCAAGAGCCAGAGCGTCTTCTGCTGGTTCGGGGGGCGCGAGAACCATCCCCGGCGCACCGCCTCGCGGTATAGCTCCTTCTGCGCCCGTGCGATGCTGCGGCGCAACGACCACGATTTTCTCAGCTCGGAGAGTCGCACCGTTCCGCGACGGAAGAGGCCGTCGAGAAGCTCCGCTTCCCACGGACGCAGCTCGTCCCCGCCCGGGAGGAGCTCGAGCTGCCAGTCGCGGCTCCCGAACAGCCACCGCTTTTCGATCTCGGTGATGCGCAGGTGTCCCCGGACGGCGAGGTCGACGATCGTGGCGGCGATGTCGCGCGGGTCGACGCGCTCGTCCATGAGCACGCCCATGAGCCCGGGCGGCAGGTCGTCGGGAGGTGTGTATTCCACCACGATGGGGTGGTCGCCGAAGAGCGGCACTGCCTCCTCGGCGGTCTCCCCCGTGAGGTACCGAACGCTGCGGTAGCGGCGATCGCGGCCGAAGCGGCGCCAGAGCCCGAAGAGGGCAAGGATGGCGGCGAAGCTTCCCGCGCCCGCGGCGGCGATGTCGAGGGGCCCCGTCGCGACGTAGTCCTCGAGCGTCTTCACCTCGGAGAGGAGCGGCGGCGGCACCTCGACCCATCCCGTCGGCCAGCCTGCGACGATCGTGAGCTCCTCGCCTGCCTGGAGCGGGCCCGCCTCGAACACGGCCGCATCCTCGGTTGCTCGGGCCAGGCAACGCTCGGTGCTGCCGCTAGGGCCTGCGAAACAGGCGAGGAGCTCGGGCGCACGGCCCGCGACGCGCACCGATGCCGTGGCGCGCTCGATGGGGTACGGCCACGTGCCCGTGACGTTCCAGTACAGCTCGTCGTGGCTCTCGTAACGATCGAGCGCGCCCTCGATGACGTACGAGATCCGGTATTGCTGCACTCCCGTGACGACCTGGTCGGGGTCCCCGATGCGCAGGCGGAGCACGTTCCCCTCGCTGAGCTTCGTCGCTGGAAGGGGGACGCCCTCGCCGTCGGTGACCGAGACGTTGCTGACCGGCCAGTGGCGTTCGTAGCCGGCCGGACAGCGGGCGGAACCGGTGCCGCCGGTTTGCGGCTCGCAGGCCGCGGAGATGCGCAGGTCGCGGAAGATCCCGTGGCGTTCGTTCTCGCCGAAATCGATGACGATCTCCTCGGTCACGCGCACGGTCCCGTCGGGCTCGACTTCGTAGCTGGCCGAGAAGGAGCGGATGTGCTCCCCCGCGTCTTGTGCGCGGACGGGCGACGCGCCCCTTGCCAGGAGGAGGAGAAAGACAGCTACGGAGCCGGCGGCCAGAGCAGCTGCCCGAGCCGCGTTCGGGCGAGAGATGGGCACGGCGGCATTGTACCCCTCGGCCGGTGTGCCGACACAACCGCCTGTTCGTCCGGTATCATCGCGAAACGGACGCAAGGCGTCGGCGACGCTTCGGTTCGATTCCCCATGCGCGAGGGCTGACCCATGCGAGCATTCGACTACGCCGCGCCGCGCAACCTGGACGAGGTGTTCGCGCTCCTCGGAAACGGTCGCAGGGTGCGTTTCCTGGCCGGAGGCACGGACATCATCGTCCAGCTCCGGGAGCGGCGGGCGGAGTGCGACCTCCTCATCGACGTCAAGCGGATTCCGGAGCTCACGCAGCTGCGGCTGCGGGAGGACGGAACGCTGGAGATCGGTGCTGCCGTCCCCTGCGCCGAGATCTACGAGCATCAGGAGATCGCGCGCCGGTTTCCCGGGCTGATCGACGCGACGTCGCTCATCGGCGGCATCCAGATCCAGTCGCGCGCGAGCCTGGGTGGCAACCTGTGCAACGCCAGCCCGGCCGCGGACTCGCCGCCCGCTCTCATCGCCCTGGGCGCGAGGCTGCTGCTGGCGTCGCGCGAGGGGACGCGGGAGCTTCCCGTCGAGGAGTTCTTCCTCGGGCCCGGTCGGAACGCGCTCCGCCCGGGGGAGCTGCTCGTGAAGATCCTCGTCCCTGCCCAGCCGCCGAGGTCGGGAACGAGGTTCCTGCGGTTTATCCCCCGCAACGAGATGGACATCGCGGTGGCGAACGCGGCGGCGCGGCTCGACCTCGGAGCGGACGGCCGCATCGCAAACGCGCGCATCGCCGTTGGGGCCGTGGCGCCGACCCCGCTTTTCGTTCGCGAGGCAGGGGATCTCCTCGTCGGCCGGGAGCCGAGCGAGGAGGCGTTCGAGGAGGCCGCGGAGGCGGCGGCGCGCGCCGCGAGGCCGATCACGGACATGCGCGGCTCTGCCGCCCAGCGGCGACATCTCACCCGCGTGCTGACGCTCCGCGCCCTGCGCGGGGCCCTGGCGCGCGCACAGGAGGCGAACTGACGATGGCGATGGTGCATGTGCGGACACGAATAAACGGGGAGGACGTGGAGTTCCTCTGCGAGCCCCGGGAAAGCCTGCTGGAGGTGCTCCGGGAGCGCCTGGAGCTCACCGGTTCAAAGGAGGGATGCAACAACGGGAACTGCGGCGCCTGCTCCGTCCTCCTCGACGGGCGAGTGGTGAACAGCTGTTGCGTCCTCGCGGTCGAAGTCGATGGCCGCGAGGTGACGACCATCGAAGGTATCGCACAGGGAGACGAGCTCCACCCGCTGCAGGAGGCGTTCCTCGAGGAGGCCGCGCTGCAGTGCGGCATCTGCACGCCCGGCATCATCGTCGCCGCGAAGGCGCTCCTCGACCGCGAGCCGGATGCCGACGAGCTGCGGGTGCGGCACTGGCTGGCAGGTAACCTTTGTCGCTGCACGGGATACGACAAGATCGTCCGAGCCGTGCTCAAGGCAGCAGAGCAGATGCGCAGCTCACGGGAGGTGGCAGCGTCATGACGACGGTGGAACGGCCACAGTTCAAGGTCATCGGTACCCGGCCCATCCGCCCTGATGGCGTCGAGAAGGTTACCGGCCGGGCGCTTTACGGCGCCGACGTTCATCCTCCTGGGCTCATCTACGGGAAGGTCCTCCGGAGCCCGCACGCCCACGCGCGCATCGTGCGCATCGACACGACGGAAGCTGAGCGCATGCCGGGCGTCTTCGCCGTGGTCACGCACGCCGACCTCCCGGCGGTGGCCGAGGGGGTGCAGGACCTCGGTGAGACGGCCGTAAACGTCCGTGAGCTGGCCGAGAACATCCTCGCGGGCGAGAAGGTGCTGTACGTGGGGCACGCGATCGCGGCGGTCGCTGCCAAGAGCCCGCACATCGCCGAAGAGGCCCTCGAGAAGATCAAGGTCGAGTACGAGCTGCTCCCGCCGGTCCTCGACGTGCTCGAAGCGATGCGCGAGGATGCGCCGCTCCTGGACGAGAACCGGCGCACGAAGTCGCTCGTCGGTGAGCCCGCGAGCGATCGACCCAGCAACGTCGCCTCCTACAACCGCTTCGAGGCCGGCGACGTGGAGGCGGCATTCGCGAAGGCGGACGTGGTGGTGGAGCGGGAGTTCCGCACGAAGATGGTCCATCAGGGGTACATCGAGCCGCAGAACGCGACGGCCGTCTGGAACCAGGACGACACGGTCACGATCTGGACGAGCACCCAGGGCGCGTTCACGGTTCGCGCCCAGGTCTCGCAGCTGCTCCGCCTCCCCGTCTCCCGGGTGCGTGTGGTTCCCATGGAGATCGGCGGCGGCTTCGGAGGGAAGATCCCGGTCTACCTTGAGCCGCTTGCGGCGCTGCTCTCGCGGAAGGCGGGTGGGCGGCCCGTGAAGATGACGATGTCCCGCAAGGAGGTGTTCGAGGCGACGGGCCCCACGAGCGGGACGTGGATCCGGGTGAAGGCGGGCGCGACGAAGGATGGCCGCTTGGTGGCAGTGGAGGCGAAGCTCTGCTACGAGGCGGGCGCCTTCCCCGGCTCACCGGTGAACGCCGGTGCGATGTGCATGCTCGCGCCGTACGACGTCGAGAACTTCCGCATCGAGACGTACGACGTGGTCGTGAACAAGCCGAAGGTCGCGGCGTACCGCGCGCCGGGAGCGCCGGCCGCGGCGTTCGCGATGGAGTCGGTCGTGGACGAGCTCTGCCGGACGCTGAACATCGACCCGCTCGAGTTCCGGCTGCGGAACAGCTCGCGTGAAGGCACGAAGATGGTCACGGGGAACCCGTTCCCGCGCATCGGGCACGAGGAGTGCGTGCGGGCGGCGCTCGAATCCGACCATTACCGGTCGCCCATCGAGGGCCCCTACCGCGGCCGCGGCGTCGCCTCTGGCTTCTGGTTCAACGGGGGGTTCCAGTCGACCGTCATGGTCGCCGTGAACCCGGACGGCACCGTCAACCTCATCGAAGGGAATACGGACATCGGCGGTACCCGCGCCTCCCTCGCAATGCAGCTCGCGGAGACGCTCGGCATCCCGTACGAGGACGTGAAGCCGGCCGTCGTCGACACGGACTCGATTGGACATAACGATGTCACCGGCGGCAGCCGCACGACCTTCGCCACGGGGCTCGCCGTGTACGAGGCCGGGATGGAGGTGTGGCGGGAGATGATGGCCCGCGCGGCGAAGACGTGGGGCGTGTCCGTGGACGACGTCGAGTACGTCGACGGCACCGTCCGGCACAAGAGCGATCCGGAGAAGGTGCTCACCTTAAAGGAGATCGCGCGGAACCAGGCGCGCACAGGCGGCCCGATCACGGGCAAGGCCTCCCTCGTGGCCCGCGGCGTCGGCCCGGCGTTCTCCACCCAGATCGTCGACCTGGAAGTCGACCCGGACACGGGGAAGGTCACGATCCTCCGCTACACGGTCGTGCAGGACGCCGGCCGGGCGATTCACCCGTCGTACGTCGAAGGCCAGATGCAGGGCGGCGTCGTCCAGGGGATCGGCTGGGCGCTGAACGAGGAGTACTACTACGACGACGAGGGGCACCTGCTGAACGCGAGCTTCCTCGACTACCGCATGCCGACGGCGCTCGACGTTCCGCCGATCGAGACGGTGATCGTCGAGGTGCCGAACCCCGGCCACCCGTTCGGCGTCCGCGGCGTTGGCGAGGTCTCCATCGTGCCGCCGCTGGCCGCGATCGCGAACGCGATCTACGACGCCATCGGCGTTCGCTTCACCGAGCTGCCGATCTCGCCGCGGCGCATCGTGGAGGCGTTGCACGGGCTGCGGGACGAGTGACGATGCCCACGGTGCACGTCCCGGCTGTGCTCCGGCAGCTGTGCGGCGGAGCGTCGAGCCTCCGCGTGGAGGGCCGTACGCTGGACGAAGTGCTGCGGGCGCTCGACGCCCACTGCCCGGGGATCTACGAGCGCGTGGTCGCGGACGGAGCCATCCGGCCGGAGCTCGCCATCGCCATCGACGGCGAGATCGCGTCCTACCCCCTCTTCGAACCGATCCGGCCTGAGGCTGAGGTTGCCATCGTGCCGGCCCTGAGCGGGGGAGCGGGCGGATGGCGCCCCCGCTTCGGTTAGGCGCGCGGCAGCCCGAGCCCGCGGGTGGCGATGATGTTCCGCTGGATCTCGCTCGTCCCGGCGGCGATGGTGGCGGGCACGGCGAGCATGTAGTCCATCGCCGCTCGGATCCGGTGCGCGCGCTCGAGCCCGGCGGGCTCGCGGAGCTGCCCGGCCATCCCCGTGAGGTGCATCTCCGTGAGGGCCATCCGCTGCTGGAGCTCGGAGCCGAAGAGCTTGTTCATGCTCGCCTCCATGTTCGGCACGCCGCCGCGCGCCTGAATGGAGACGACGCGGAACGAGAGGAGTTCGAGCACGGCCGTCTCCACGGCCCGTTCCGCGACTTCCAGCCGGCGGCTTGGTGAGACGGGGCGTCCTGCTGCCTTGCGGGCGTCGATGTAGCGCACCATTCGCCGCAGCTGCTTCTTCAGGTTGATCGCCCGCTGGATGTTCGAGCGTTCGAAGTCGAGCGTGGTCGTCGCCACGTACCAGCCGCGGTTCTCCTCGCCCACGCGGTTCTTCACGGGGACGCGCACGTCCTCGAAGAAGACCTCGTTGAACATGTGCAGCCCGGCGAGGTTCACGAGGGGCCGGACGGTGATGCCCGGGGACTTCATGTCGACGAGCAGGTAGGTGATGCCCCGGTGTTTCGGCGCCTCCGGGTCGGTGCGAACGAGCATGAACATCCAGTCCGCTCGGTGGGCTCCCGAGGTCCAGATCTTCTGGCCGTTCACCACGTACCCGTCGCCGTCGCGAACGGCGCGCGTCTGCAGAGAGGCGAGGTCGGAGCCTGCCCCCGGCTCGCTGAAGCCCTGGCACCACGCGATCTCGCCGCGAAGCGTGGCGCGGAGGAAGGTGCGCTTCTGTTCCTCCGTTCCGTGGAGCATGAGCGTTGGCCCGATGAGGTTCATCATCTGGCGGCTCGTAGGCGCGCCCGCCTCGTGCAGCTCCTGGTTGAGCACGAACTGCTCCAGGACGCTCATGTCGGCGCCGCCGTACTCCTTCGGCCATGCGGGCGCGATCCATCCTCGCTCGGCGAGCTTGTCGAGCCAGACCCGGACGCGCTCTTCCCGCTCGGCGGCCCGTCGCTGCCGCTCGGCCTCGTCCGCGCTGCCCACCAGCAGCTCCGTCTCGTCTTCCTCGTCGCTGCCCCAGTGCTCGCGCACGAACTGGCGCACGGTTTCGCGCCACGCTGCGAGCTCCGGGGTGTCGCGGAATCGCATGGCTCGGCCTCCTCGCTAGGCTGGGGCGCATTCTACGCCGCGAGGAGGCTGGTGTCGCTCACTCCTCCATCTCGCCCCAGTTGCGACCCTGCTTGATGTCCACCTTGAGCGGCACGCGGAGATCGGCCGCTTTCGGCATGATCTCCTCGCAGAGGGCCCGCACCGCTGGGACCTCGTCCGCGGGGCACTCGAAGATGAGCTCGTCGTGGATCTGCAGGATCATGCGTGACTGCAGCCCTTTGGTGCGAAGCGCCTCGTCGATGCGCACCATGGCGATCTTGATGATGTCTGCGGCCGTGCCCTGGATGGGCATGTTGATGGCCTCTCGCTCCGCGGCGCTGCGGACCTGGAAGTTCGAGCTGGTGATAGCCGGGAGGTAGCGACGGCGGCCGAAGATCGTCTCCGCGTAGCCGTTGGCGCGGGTGAACTCGAGCGTCCGCTGCTGCCACTCGCGGATCTTCGGGAAGTTTTCGAAGTACTGGCGAATGAAGGCGTCCGCCTCCTCGCGCGTCATCCCCGTGCGGCTGGCGAGTCCGAACTCGCCCATCCCATAGGCGATGCCGAAGTTCACCATCTTCGCCGTATCCCGCATCTCGCGTGTCACTTCCGAAGGGTCGACTCCGTATACCTTCGCCGCCGTGGCGCGGTGGATGTCCTGGTCGGCGAGGAAGGCGGCGATGAGCCCTTCGTCGCCCGTGACGTGGGCGAGGACGCGCAGCTCGATCTGCGAGTAATCCGCCGCCACGAGCCACGGGTCGTCGAAGTAGGAGGCGATGAAGGCGCGGCGGATCTCCCGGCCCAGCTCCGTGCGGACGGGGATGTTCTGCAGGTTCGGGTTCGTGCTGGAGAGCCGGCCGGTCGATGCGACGGTCTGCTGGAAATCGGTATGGATGCGCCCGTCCTCGGCGACCGCGGCGGGCAGCGCGTCCAGGTACGTCGACTTCAGCTTGGTCAGCTGCCGGTACTCGAAGAGGAGGTCGATGATGGGATGGGTCCCGCGCAGCCCCTCCAGCGCGCGCTGGTCAGTGCTGTATCCCTGAGAGGTCCGGCGTGTCTTCGGCAGCCCAAGCTCCTCGAAGAGGACGCGGCTGAGCTGCTGGGGGCTGCCGATGTTGAACTCGTGCCCGACGAGCGAGTAGATCTCCTGCTCCAGCCGGCGGATGTCCTCCGCCATCCGCTGCGAGAGCTCGCGGAGCACGCCGACGTCGACGGCGACGCCTACCTTTTCCATACGGAAGAGCACGGGCACGAGCGGCATCTCCATCTCCGTGAAGAGCCGCCATTGCCCCTGGTCGTGGAGCTCCTTTTCGAGGAGCGGCCGCAGTCGCTGGAGCACGTCGGCCTGCTGGCAGGCGTGCTCGGCCACGACATCCGAATCGAGCTGCGCGAAAGGCGTGGCGCGCTTCCCGCGCCCCGCGATGGCGGTGAGGTCGGTGAGCTGGACGTGGAGGCGCTCGTTCGCCAGCGCAGGCAGCGTCGGCGAGGTCATCCCCAGGAGGAATGCGGCGATGGAGACGTCGAACTCGAGCCCCTCCAGGGGGATCCCGAGCCGGTCGAGCTGGTGCATGACATACTTGAGCCCGTACCCGGTCTTCCGCACCTCCGGGCTGGCGAAGAGCGGTCCCATCGCCTCTCGGAGGTCGCCGTCGGTGGCCTGCCAGAGTTCGCCGTCGAGCCTCGGAGCGTGGCCCATGGGGAGGTACCACGCCTCCCGGGGCTCGGTGCTGAAGGCCGCCCCCAGTAGCAGCCGGTGCGACGGCTCGCCGGTCGTCGTGAGGGTCGCCACCGCAAAGCCTCCCCGGTCCCCGAGGCGGCGGGCCAGCTCCTCCAGCTCCGAACGCGAGGCGATCGTCTCGTACGTCACGGGGCCGTCCTCGCTCTCCACGGTCGAGCGGAGCCCCTCGCCGAGGATTTCGTTCAGCCGCTGCGCGAGGACGCGGAACTCGAGCTCACGGAAGAGGGCGGCCACGCGCTCCCGGTCGAAGTCGCCGAAGCGGCAGGCCTCGAGGTCGAACTGCACGGGGGCATCGGTGCGGATGCGGATGAGCTCCTTGTTGGCCAGCGCCCGTTCCTTCCCCTCGAGGAGCTTCTGGCGCAGCGCTCCCTTGATCTCGTCGATGTGGGCGTAGATCTCCTCGACGGTGCCGAAGCGGCGGATCAACTCAGCGGCCGTCTTCTCGCCCACGCCGCGGATGCCTTCGATGTTGTCGCTCGCGTCCCCCTTGAGCGCCTTGAAGTCGACCATGTACTGCGGGCTGAAGCCCCAGCGTTCGATGACCTTCTGCTCGTCGTAGATGACCGTGTCGCGCTGGTAGGGGCGGAAGAGGAAGAGCTTGACGCGCGGGCCGACGAGCTGGACGAGGTCGGTGTCGAGCGTGGCGATGTACGTCTCGATGCCCTGCTCGCTGGCGATGCGGGCGATGGTGCCGGCGACGTCGTCGGCCTCGTAGCCCGGGACCTCGTAGATGGGGATGCGGAAGGCTTCGAGGAGCTCGCGGACGCGCGCCATCTGCGGGAGGAGCTCTTCGGGGGTCTCGCGTCGGGTCGCCTTGTACGCCTCCTCGGCCTCGTGGCGGAAGGTCTTGCCGGCGGCATCCCAGGCGGCGCAGATGTGGGTCGGCCGGAGCTGGTCGATGACGCGGAGGAGCGTCTCGGCGTAGCCGTAGACGGCGTAGGTGAGCTCTCCCTTCGAGGTCATCAAGGGGCGGTCCATCTGCTGGAAGGCGAAGAAGGCGCGGAAGAGGATGCCGTGTGAGTCGAGGATGACGAGCCTCGGGCCGCCCTGGTCGTTGTTCGCCACGGGGCGATTATAGTCCGCGGCCGACCGCCGTCCCGGTCGGCCTCGACGCAGGCTGATCCGCATCCGGGCCGCCAGGTTCGCCGCTGCGGCAGGCGCAGCAAACGGTTATCACTTTTGGCGATTGTCGAGCGGTGCCTGCCGTCCTACGGTCGTGAGCGACGGAGCGAAACGAGCAGTGCTCCGATCGGTCTTACAAGGAGGTAGGCGAGCGGTGAAGATTCGGATCTGGCGGCCGCGCCTGCTGGCGGTCGTGGTCGTCTGCCTTGCCGTTGGGGGCGGGACGGCGGCAGCGGTCGCCTGGCCGGGCGGTGAGGAGTCGGGGCCTGAGCTGGCGGTGCCGCGCAACCAGTCGGAGGAGCCGCGGCCGGTGACGGACGAGGAGCTGGCGCGCGCTCTGGAGATCATCGAGAAGGATGGGCAGGTGTACGAGGTGAACGGCGGGCAGCCGTTCACGGTTCGGCCGCGCGTGACGGAGGAGCGTGCGGATGGTCGCACGATGGTGGCGCTCGACCTCGTGTGGGAGAAGCCGGTGGAATCCGTTGGGCCGTGGACCGTGGAGCTGTGTCGCGGCCTGGTGCGGGTGAGGGGCACCGCGCGCTGGAAGAACCTGCGCTCCGTTAGCGCGTACGTGGACCTCACGGAGGGGACCGTGCGGGTGTTCGCTCCACCAGGAGCGGCCGTTTCGGCGCCGGACGCGCCGCCCGACGAAGAGCAGCTGGCGGAGCTTGACCCGACCTACGAGGCGGAGGGTGAGATCATCGAGCAGCCTGAGGGCTGGTCGTTGACGATTGAGCCGAACAAGCCATTCCGCTGCCCGGAGGGATACGAGGATGACTATGACTAGGTGGAAGCGTGTAGCGGCGGTAGGTCGGGGCTGGCCGCAGGCGGCGGCTCGCTTGCCCTGAACCATCCGGCGAGCGCGTGCTGCCGGGCCGGCTGGGACGGGCTGCTCCTTTCTTGCTAGCGAAGTGTTTGTCGGGCGAGCGACCGGAGGTGCATCCATGACCGGGAGGGCGAGCTGCAGCGCGCGGGTTTCGGGCCGCGGCGTCGCCACGGCACTCACAGCGGCCGTGGTCCTCGGTTCGCTGGCCTTCCTCGCGGCGAGCGCCGTCGCAGGAGGAGGGGCTGACCTCGGTCCGTTCGACAAGCTCAAAGAGCTTCTCGCGGGCGAGGAGGCCGAGAAGCCGGATACGAGGGTGGTCGCGACGGTGAACGGGGAGCCGATCACCGCCGACAAGCTGATTCTCGGCTTACTCGCGGCAGACGCCGGATTCGTCGACCCGGAGAGCGGCACTCCCCCGATGCCGACCGGCTGCTCGAGCGTGCCATCCGGGACGTCCTGCTCCGGCAGGAGGCTGAACGGCTCGGCATCGCCGTGTCCGATGAGGAGGTCACCTCGTTCATCGAGCTCGCCATCGTCGCGCCCCTGCGCGACCCGACCGTTCCCAAGGAGATGAAGGAGCTCACCGAGGAGCTCCTCCGCCGCCGGGGAATCGACCCGGAGCGGGCCGCCGAATCACCGGAGCTGCGAGACGTCGCCCGCGGCTGGCTCCTCCGCAGCCGGCTCCTGGCCCTGTGGGCTGCCGAGGGCCGGGGCGCCGACGAAGCGCTCGACCAGCTGCGGGCCAGGGCAACGATCACCGTGGACGAGGCAGCGCTGCAAGAGGTTCTCTCCGGACTGGGGAAGCGGTGACGGCGTTCCGGAGCGCACGGCAACGCTTGGTCACTCGGTGTGACATCCGAGTTCGTAATAGACGAACGGTCTCCCAAGGCGCAGAATAGACTGGCGCCGCGGGCAAGGACCGAGCGGCGCTCCGGAGCGGACGATGGCCGGCGAAGAGGCCTTGCTGGCGCGATGGGTGGTCCTCGAGCGGTGTGCTCAGCGGCCGCTCAGCGAGCGCGAAGCGCTGGTCGCCGTCTCGGTCGCGCTCGGGCTGCGGGACGGGGAGATCGCCGGCGCGCTCTGTATGTCGACGTCGACCGTTCGCGCGCACCTCAGGCGGCTTGCGGAGAAGGTTCCGCCGTGGGCCAACGCGCGCGGGCGGGGCACCATCGCGGCGTGGGCGTGGGTGCACCGCCGGTGCTGCGCCCGTTCTGCCTGGGGGAAGCTGGGCGCACGTCGCGCTGAATCCCAGCTGGATGTGCCTCGTCAGGCGGGGTCTTGCAGAGAGGGTGAGGCGTGACTGACGGAATGAAGCTGTGGCGGCGCAAGGCAGGGCGCGCGGCCGGTCGCCGCCTCGGCTCGGCGCTCTTCTCGGCTATGGCAGTGGCGGCCGCGGCGCTGGGAAGCTCCCTGAGTTCTCCGCCCGCATCCGCCGACGGCCCCGGGAGCGGGCTGGTGCTGGACCCGCCAGTGGTCGTCGTGCGCGGCGGGCCGGTGCGGGCGGAAGGGGTGCTGCCGGACGCGTGCGCGGGAGAGGAAGTCGAGGTCAGCTGGCTGGTCCCTGCCGGCGCGGAGGATTCCCGATCGAGCTGGGTGCGCTTGCCGGGGGACCGGGTGCGGGTCGGGGCCGGCGGACGGGTGAGCGCCGAGCTGCCGCCGCTCTCCGCCTTCCCAGGCGCCTGGCGCGTGTACGTGGTCGTCGCTGGAGCCTGTCTCGGCCAGCTCGTCGTGGCCGCATCGGCGCCGGTCCTCCTGCCGCTCGATGCCCCGGAGGCGAAGGAGCTCTCGCTGCCCGAGGGCGTGCGCGCCCAGCAGGTTGGCGCCGTCGTGCTCGGCCGCGGCGCGGCCCCGCTCCGGGGGGGCGAGGGTGAGGAGGCGGGGGGCCAGCGCGCTCGTGACGTGACGCTCGTCGTCGCCGGAGCCCGGTGCGACGAGCGGTATGAGGCTCCGAACGGAGACCTCGTCTTCCTCTTGGGAACCGCCTCTCAGCCGCCGGCTTGCGGCGAAGAGGGGCGTCCCGTGTTCCTCGAGTACCGCGCGGGCGCCGAGACGGTGCGCGTCGAGACGGAGCTGGTCGTCCGCCGCGGGGTCGTGCAGCCGTTCCCCTGGTTCGTGCCGCCGCACGGCGAGGCCGCTCCAACCGGCACTCCCCCGGCGGGGAGCGGCGCGGCCCCGGAGGTCCTCCCCGACGCTCGCCTGTCTCCGCCGGTGGCGACCGTGGGAGGCGGGCCGGTGCGTGCCGAAGGACGCCTTCCGGCAGCGTGTGTGGGTTCTGCTCCAGCTCTTGGCTGGTTCGCGCAGGTCGTGGGCGAAGACGGTTCGGTGACCTGGCGCGAGCTGGGCCGCGCGCCGGTGTGGGGGGATGGTCACGGCGACTTCGCTGCCGAGCTCCCTCCCCTCGTCGAGTTCCCAGGCACGTGGGTGGTGTTCGTGGGCGTCGTCGGGGATTGCGTCCAGGCGCCCACGTATCCAGGCCTCGCGGACGTGCACATCGTCGGGTCAGCGCCCGTCGTGGTGCCGCTTGCCGCCCTCGCGCGGGAGTTGGGGCTCCCCGACGGGGTCGAGGCTGCGGGCCCGAGCGTGCTCGTGCTCCCTCCCGCTGCGAACTGGCTGCGCGTCTACCGGGAACTGGGCGAAACGTACGGTTCCCCTGGGGAGAAGGCCGTCGTCGTGCTCACGCCCATCGTCGACGGCTTCCGGTGCCGCGAGGCGTTCGTAGCCCCGAACGGCACAGCGGTGTTCCTCCTCGGCACGAAGTCCCAGCCGCCGGCGTGCGGAGAAGAAGGCCGCCCCATCGCCTTCGCGGTGGCCGAGGGAGGCGAAGCGGCGGTGCTGGCGTCCGAGCTCGTCGTGCGGCGGGGATTCGTCCAGCAGGTCCGTCTCGACTTCCCGCCGCTCCAGTCCGGGCCGGGGAGTGTGGAGCGAAGCAGCGACGAAACGGCCCCTGCGGAAGCCAATGGGACGGGAGCGCAGCTCCCGTCCGCGGAGACGGAGACTCCGGAGCGCGGTGAGGAAGGCGGAACGTTCCCGGTCGGCCCTCTCGCGCTGGCAGGCGCCGGGCTCGTCCTCGTCGCCGCTGCACTTGCTGCTGCGAGATTCCGCGCGCGGCGCTCCTGATTGCGTGCCCCAGCGGTCTCTCCTGTTCGCTGCCTGGACTCGCCTCGGTACGCCCCGATATCGTAAGGCAGCGCCGAACGATATCGGAGGGACCGCGATGGACTTTCGGCTCACGCCCGAGCAGCAGGCGTTCCAGGAGGAGGTCATCCGCTTCATCCGGGAGGAGCTCCCGCCAGGCTGGGACGCGGAGCACGAGACGCTCGAGGAGCGGATGGCGATCGAGCGCCAGATCATGAAGCTCCTGGCGGGGCGGCGCTGGCTCGCGCTTCCTTGGCCCAAGGAGTACGGCGGGCTCGGCGCCACGCCCATCGAGCAGCTCATCTTCAACGAGCAGATGGCGTACTACGGCGTGCCCGGCTACGTGAACATGGGCGTGGCCTGGGTCGGGCCCGTGATCATGCTGTATGGGACCGAAGAGCAGAAGCGCCGCTTCCTCCCGCGCATCGCCGACGGCACCGACATCTGGTGCACGCTCTACTCCGAGCCGAACGCTGGCTCCGACCTTGCGGCGCTCCAGACCCGCGCGGTGCGCGATGGGGACGAGTACGTCATCAACGGCCACAAGATCTGGACCTCCTTCGGCCACTACGCCGATTGGGGCTGGTTGGCGGCCCGCACCGACCCGAACGCTCCCAAGCACAAAGGGATCTCCACCTTCGCGGTGAAGATGGATAGCCCGGGCATCACCATCCGACCGCTCATCAACATGGCGGGGACGCACGAGTTCAACGAGGTGTTCTTCGAGGACGTCCGCGTCCCGGCCGAGAACCTCGTCGGGGAGGAGAACCGCGGCTGGTACAACGTCGCCGTCGGTCTCGACTTCGAGCGCTCCTCCATCGGCGCCACCTCCACCGCGCGCCGGGCCGTGGATGACATCATCGCCTACCTGAAGGAGCGGCGCGGGCGGGCGCCCGACCCGATCCGGCACCGCGTCGCGGACCATGCCATCTCCGTACAGGTGCTGCGCATGCTCGCCTACAACATCGCGAGCATGCAGACGAGCGGGCTGGTGCCGACGAAGGAGGCGCAGATGGCGAAGCTGTTCGGCGCGGAGCTGAACCAGCGGGTGGCGCTCACCGCCCTGCAGGTGGTGGGGATGGAGGGACAGGCCACGCGACCGAAGTCGTTCGCCGACCGGCTCCAGTACCGGTATCTGCGCGCGGTCGCCAACACCATCGAAGGGGGGACGAGCGAGATCCAGCGCACGGTGATCGCGACGAGAGGGCTCGGCCTCCCGCGGGAGTAGCGCGGCGCACCTCGCCCTCACGTATACTTCGCACGTCGCGAACTGAGAGCTGCGAAGGGAGAGCACCCATGGCCCGAACGGTCCTCCGCACACCGCTCTGCGACATGCTCGGCATCGAATACCCAGTAATCCTCGCGGGGATGGGGCCCGTGGCGGGCGGTGCCCAGCCCGTGGCGACGGCGGAGCTCGCCGCGGCCGTCTCCAACGCCGGCGGCCTCGGCGTCATCGGCGGGGCCGGCTACCCGCCGGAGCGGCTGCGCGAGGAGATCCGGCGCGTGCGGGAGCTCACCGACAAGCCGTTCGGCGTGGACCTCCTCCTCCCGTCGAACCTCGTCAACGTCTCAGGGGCGTCCGGCGGGGAAGGCCCGCGCGACCCGCGGGAGCTCATCCCTGCCGAGATGGTGGCGGCCGTGAAGAAGATCGCCGCGGACCTCGGCATCGAGTACAAGGAGGCGCCCCGGTCGCCGGAGCCGCGGCTGCGGGGACTCGACTACCGCGCCCAGATGGAGGTGGTGATCGAGGAGAAGGTGCCCGTGTTCGCCTCCGGCCTCGGCAGTCCTGGGCCGTGGATCGACCGGCTGCACGCGAACGGCACGAAGGTCATCGCCCTCGTCGGGAACGTGAAGAACGCGAAGCGGGTGGCGGAGGCAGGGGTCGACATCGTCGTCGCCCAGGGCACGGAAGCCGGCGGCCACACGGGGCGGATCGGAACGATGGCGCTCGTGCCGCAGGTCGTGGACGCCGTTCGCCCGACCCCGGTCGTCGCTGCGGGCGGCATCGGGGACGGGCGTGGGATCGTCGCCGCACTTGCCCTCGGTGCGATCGGCGTCTGGGTGGGCACCGCCTTTCTCGTCGCCGACGAGGCGAACCAGCCGGAGCTCCAGAAGCAGCGCATTCTCGCGGCCACGGAGGAGGACACGCGGGTCACCCGTCTCTACTCGGGAAAGCCGATGCGGAACATCACCAACCCGCTCATCGAGGCGTGGGAGGCGAGCGGGCTGCAGGCGCTCCCGATGGGGCTGCAGGGGCTCCTCATCCAGGACCTCATCTACTCCATTCGCCAGGCGGGGCGAAACGAGCTGCTCATGAACGCCGCGGGCCAGATCGCGGGTATGATCACCCGCACGCGGCCGGCGCGGGAGATCCTCCGCGACATGGTGCGGGAAGCGGCGGAGATCCTCAGCGAACGGCTGCCGAAGACCGTGACGGCCATTCCGGGGGACGAGTGACATGACCGATCGTGCGCTGGAAGGGATCCGCGTCGTCGAGTTCTGTGACGAGATTGGTTCTTATTGCGGGAAGCTGCTCGCCGACCTCGGCGCGGAGGTAATCAAGGTCGAGCCTCCCGGCGGGGGTTGGCAGCGGCACACGCCTCCCTACTTCCGAGACGAGGAGGGGGTCGATACCAGCCTCCAGTTCTGGATTCACAACACGTCGAAGCGGTCGGTCGTCCTCGACCTCGAGGACGAAGAGGGACGGCGGCTCGCCCGGAAGCTCGCCCTCACGGCCCACGTGGTGCTGGAAGACTTCCCGCCGGGGTACCTCGCGGAACGCGGCCTCGGGTACGAGGAGCTGCGACAGGAGAAGCCCTCGCTCGTCTACACCTCGATCACCGGGTTCGGGCAGTGGGGACCGCACGCCCATTGGGCGTACAGCGACATCGTCGGCCAGGCGATGGGAGGCGTCATGACGCTCGCCGGGGAACCCGAGGACCCCCCGAACATGATCGTCGGCAACCAGGCGAACATCTGCGCGAGCATCGATGCCGCACAGGGGACCCTCATCGCGCTCCTCCACGCCGAGCGCACGGGCAAGGGGCAGCACGTCGACGTATCGGCGCAGGAGGCGATCTCCCCCGCCCAGGAGACGGCGATGCAGACCTGGGACCTGCAGAAGCGGAACCGGGTGCGGACAGGGGAAAAGGGGATGATCCCGGTGGAGCTGCCTGGCCTCGGGGTTTACCGAGCAAAGGACGGGTGGGTGCAGCTCATGGTGCTCGCCCCGGCAGGCAAGGACTTCCCCGACTTCGTCGACTGGATGCGCGAGCGGGGCATGGCCGGCGACCTCGACGAGGAGCCGTACGCGTCCCTCTGCCGCCAGCTGAACATGGCCTTCCTGACCCAGGTGATGGGCAACCCCGAGTCCGCGGCGGAGCTCATCCCCCAGCTCGCGCACATCAACGAGCTCGTGAAAGCGTTCGTGGCGAGCCTCGGTGCCGTCGAGGCGTACGAGGAGGGACAACGCCGCCAGCTCCTCATCGGTCTCGTCTCGACCCCGAAGGATCTGGCCGAGAACCGCCAGCTGCGGGCGCGGAACTGGTACCGCCCGCTCCAGTTCGACTGGCTGAACGCGACGATCGAGTTCCCCGGCCCGCCGTACCGGCTCTCCGAGACGCCCGCCGCGCTCGGGCGGCCTCCACGGCTCGGTGAGCACACCGACGAGATTCTTTCCCCATTGCGGTAGGAGGTGGTCCGATGAGCGAACTCCCCCTCGCCGGCTTGCGCGTTGCCGACTTCTCCTGGTTCGGAGCCGGCCCTATTGCCGCACAGACGCTCGCCACCTTCGGGGCAGAGGTCGTCCGCGTCGAGTCGGAGACGAAGATCGACTCGCTGCGCGTCGTCCATCCCTTCGCCATGAACCCGGACGGAACGTTCAAGACCGGGTACAACGTGTCCGGGTATTTCAACAACTTCAACGCCGACAAGCTCTCGATGCAGCTGAACCTGAACACGGAGAAGGGGCAGCAGCTTGCCTATCGCCTCATCGAGTGGGCGGACGTGTTCCTCACGAACTTTACGCCGCGGGTCATCGAGAAGTGGAACCTTACGTACGACAAGATTAGCAAGGTCAACCCGCGCATCATCGCCGCCTATGCCCCCATGCAGGGGCTGGAGGGGCCCCACCGGGATTTCCTCGGGTTCGGCGCCGTGCTCACTCCCGTGACGGGGATCAGCGAGCTCTCCGGGTTCCCTCACCGGAAGCCCATCGGCGTCGGTACGAACTACCCGGACTACGTCGTGAATCCCGGGCACACGGTGACCGCCATCCTGGCCGCGCTCCGGTACCGTGAGCGGACCGGCAAAGGACAGCTCATCGAACTGCCGCAGATCGAGTCGGTGGTGAACGTCCTCGGGACCGCCGTCATCGACTACCTCGCGAACGGCCGCGTTCAGACCCGGAACGGCAACCGCCATCCGACTGCTGCGCCGCATGGAGCGTTCCGATGTCTCGACGACCCGACCTCCGTCAACTCGCCCGACCGGTGGGTGGCGATCGCCTGCCGGACGGAGGAACAGTGGCGGGCGCTCTGCCGGGCGTTCGGCCATCCCGAGGTGGCGGAAGATCCGCGCTTCGCAACCGCCGCTGCGAGGAAAGCAAATGAGGACGAGCTCGAGGCGCTCGTCTCGAGCTGGACTCGGGACCGCAAAGCCGAGGATGTAATGGAGCTCCTCCAGCAGCACGGCGTCCCATGCGGGGTCGTCCAGAACGCGCAGGACCTGCTCGAGCGGGACCCGCACATGAAGGCGCGCGGCTACTACCAGTACCTCGACCATCCGGAGACTGGGCGCGCCGCCTACGACGGGCCCATCGCCCGGCTCTCGGAGACCCCGGGCTACCACCGGCGGCCGGCGCCGCTCTTCGGCGAGCACACGTACGAGGTCTGCACGCGCATCCTCGGCCTCTCCGACGACGAGATCGCCGACCTGATGGCCGAGGGCGTCCTCCTCTGAGCGAGCCCGTGCGTAACGCGCGAAGGGGGCCCCGAACGGGCCCCCTTTCAGCGCACGGGAGGTGAGGACGCGCTAGGTTCCCGGTGCCAGCCGGAACCGTGAAGCCGCGGCGGAGAGCTCGTCGGCGAGCTGCCGCATCTCGCGCGCGGTGTGCGCGAGCGTCGAGGACTGCGCGTTCAGCTCCTGGGTCGAGGCGGACACCTGCTCCGCCGCTGCGGACGTCTGCTCCGAGACGGCCGAGACCTGGAGCGTAGCGTCGGTGACGGCCGCGACGCCGTCGGCCATCGCGCGAGCGGTGTCGGCGCTCTCCTGCGCGATGCGGGCGAGGTCGTCGGCCGCGCGCAGGATGCGGTTTGCGCTCTCGACGAGGGTGGTCACGTCGGCCGCCAGCTGCTCCACGGGAGCGGTGCTCGCTTCCACGTGCCCGATGATCTCCTCGAGCGCTGCGCCGACGCGTGCCGTCACGGCCCGGCCGGACTGCACGTCGCTCACGCCCGACTCCATCGCGCGGACGGCCTCCTCAGTAGCGGCGCGCACCTTCTGGATGAGCTCGCTGATCTCCTTGGTTGAGGCGGAGGAGCGCTCGGCGAGCGTGCGCACGTTCTCGGCCACGACCGCGAACCCGCGCCCCTGTTCGCCCGCGCGCGCTGCCTCGATGGCGGCGTTCAGCGCCAGGAGGTTCGTCTGGCTCGCGATCTCGTCGATGACCTCGACGATCTCGCCAATCTGCTCACCGTACCGGCCCAGCTGCTCGACGTTGCGGGCGGCTTGCTCGACGGCGCTGGCGATCGCCTCCATCGCCTGCACGACCTCCTGGACGGCCCGCTTCCCCTCGCTCGCCATGCTGCCGCTGGCTCGAGCGGAATCCGCAATCTGCTGGGCGGCGTCGGAGAGTGCGGCGATGCGCTCCCGAATGGAGGCGGCCTCCTGGCGGCTCCGGTGGGCGTAGTCGGCGCTCATCCCGGAGCGCTCCGCCACGTCGCGCGATCCGACCGAGATGCGCTCGGCTTCGCTCGCGGAGCGCTGGGAGGATTCGGCCAGCGAGACGGCCGAGCGGGTGACATCGCCGATGGCCGAGGCGATCTGGGAAGTGGCGGCGGCGAGCTGCCCGGCGACCTCGTCCAGCGACTCGGAGGCCGCACGTACGCTCCTCGCGCGCTCGTGGATGGACCCGACGAGGTCGCGGAGCCCCCTCACCATCTCGGCGAGGGCGTGACCGAGCTCGTCCTTCGCGCTCCGGGCACGGAGGTCGACGGTGAGGTCGCCGGCGGCGAGGGCGCGGGCCGCCGCCGTCACCTCGGAGAGGTAGGAGTCGAGCTCGTTCACCGAGCGGGCGAGTTCGCCCACCTCGTCCCGGGACGTCTCCTCGACGCGCACGCCGAGCTCGCCTGCCGCTTGGCGGCGGACGGCGCCGACGACGCGGCGGATGCGGCTCCCGAGCCGCCAGCCCAGGGTCCCGGTGGCGGCAGCGCAGACGGCCGTTGCGACGAGCACGATCGCGAGGACGGAGGTGGCCGCGGCGCGCCGGGGCGCGTCCGCTTCGGCCACGGTCATCTGGCTCACGACGTTCCAGCCGAGGCCTTCGCCCACGATGCCGCTTGCCGGGAGCACCATCGCGCGCCAGCGCTTGCCGGAGGGATCGGTGTACGTCACGACGCCACCTTCGCGGGCCGTCGCCCGCGCCGTGAGCGCCTCCGCAAGCGGCTGCCCGAAGTACCCCTCGTTCGGGTGGTAGAGGACGGTGCCGTCGGCGGCGAGGAGGAGGATCTCTCCCGTGTCGCCGAACGACGCCTCCGCGAGCCGGGCGAAGACGGGCGTGACGTCGAGGGTGGTGCGGAGGATCCCCACGACCTCATCGCGGTACCGGATGGGAACGCCGATGTTCATCGCCCAAACACCGGTGCTCTCGTCGAACTCGACGGGCTCGACGGTCACGGCGCCCTCACCGTTTGCGTACGCGTGCTGCCACCAGTCCTCGTCAGACTGGATGTAGTCGGAGGTGGGCTCGACTTGGGCGACGTTTCTCCCGTACTTGTCGGTCACGAACACCTCCACGTGGGCCGGGAAGTGCTCGCGAAAGTTGGCGAGGAGCGCGGCCGCTTCCGTGTTCGAGATACGCTGGTAGATCTCCTCGGCTTCCCGACTGCTGCCGCCGTCCTGCCAGGCTTTCCACGCCTCGTCGAGCGCCATCGCCTCGGCCTCGTCGAACTTCAGGAGGCTGCTGCTGCGCGCCGCGTCCACGAGCTGGTCCGCGAGCGCGAGCGCCTCAACCCGAGCTACCTCCGCCGAGATCGTGCTCAGCGCATCCTGGAGGGCGAGGCGGCTCTCGGTGTCGAGGGTGGCGGTGACGTTCTTCTCCGTCTCGCCGTCCACGACGCGGATGACGCCGATGAGGATGGCCACGGCCATGAGCAGGGTCAGGCCCGTGGCCACGAGCACGAACTTTTTCGTAATCGAGAGGTCGCGCCAGATTCGCATGCCTCCTCCTCGGACTGGGGTCGTCTCGAGGCTCGGAGTTGCGAGCGGAACGGGGCATCGGGAGTTCCCTGAGAAGGCCGTTCGGGCGCCACCGAATTTCGGGCCTGCTAAGGAAACCCTCCAGCTTGACAGCCGGGGCCAGGTGTGCGAGGCTTGGGCCAGACTTAGTGTCGAAAGTACACTAAGTCAGCTCAGGGAGGGAGTCATGGCCGCACCTGTGGTCCGCCGCTTCACCGAGGAGGAGCCGCTCGCCGTCTACTCGAACCCCGAGACGTGCCCCACGGACCGGCTGGAGTCGGTGCCGCTGGCGGAGGAGCCGGCGTTCGTCGTCTGGCAGCAGGACATCCCGCGGGAGTACCTGCAGCTGACGCCGGAGGAGCTGGACCGGCGAATCCGCGCGGCACGGGCCCTGCTCGGCGAGCGGCTCGTGATCCTCGGCCATCACTACCAGCGGGACGAGGTCATCCGGTACGCGGACTTCACGGGCGATAGCTTCAAGCTCTCCCAGCACGCCGCAGAGCAGGAGAAGGCGGAGTTCGTCGTCTTCTGCGGCGTGCATTTCATGGCGGAGTCTGCCGACATCCTCACGCGCCCTGAGGTCGCCGTCATCCTGCCGAACATGGCGGCCGGCTGCTCCATGGCGGACATGGCCGATCCGGATGACGTCCTCGCAGCGTGGGAGGAGCTCCAGGAGCTGCTCGGGGACGACGGGGCAGTCATCCCCATCACGTACATGAACAGCGCCGCCTCCCTGAAGGCGTTCGTTGGGGAACGCGGCGGCCTCGTCTGCACCTCCAGCAACGCCCCCCGGGCGTTCCGGTACGGGTTCGAGCGCGCCGAGCGGATCTTCTTCTTCCCCGACCAGCACCTCGGCCGCAACACGGCCTACGCGCTGGGGGTACCGCTCGACGAGATGGTCGTCTGGGACTGGCGGAAGCCGTACGGCGGCCTCACGGCCGAGCAGGTACGGAGGGCGAAGGTCATCCTCTGGCAGGGGCATTGCAGCACGCACCTGCGCTTCACGGTCGAGCAGATCGAGGCGGCGCGTCGCCGGCACCCGGATGTCCGCATCATCGTCCACCCCGAGTGCCGCTTCGAGGTGGTGCAAGCAGCCGACGACTACGGCTCCACGGAGAAGATCGCGAAGGTCATCAACGAGGCGCCGGCCGGCTCGGTCTGGGGGGTGGGGACGGAGATCAACCTGGTCAACCGGCTGGCGAAGCAGAATCCTGACAAGACGGTGTTCTGCCTCGACCCGGTCGTTTGCCCCTGCAGCACGATGTACCGCATCCACCCGGCCTACGTCGCGTGGGTGCTCGAAGAGCTCGCGGCTGGCCGCGTCGTCAACCAGGTGAAGGTGGACGAGTACACGCGCCACTGGGCGCTGGTGGCGCTGGAGCGGATGCTGGCGCTGCCCTGAGGGCGGCTGCCCTACTCCGCTGGCGTGTGGCGGCGGAGGAACGAACGCACCGCCTCGACGGTACGCGGTTTCGCCTCCGGCGAGCGCCAGTCTTCCAGGAGCTCCGCGTTCGGGGCGATGCGGGCGATCTCGTGCGCGATCTCCGGCGGGTGGAAGTCGTCGTTCCCCGGCAGGACGAGCAAGGGCGTCCGGCAGGTCGCCAGCCACTCGCGGCTGACGCTGAAGACGAAGTCGCTGCGCCCGAAGAACGCGGCGGCGGTCTCCCGATGGATGCGGGCGTACTCGGCCGGGTCCATCGACGCCACCTTCGTGCGGAACGCCTCGTCCGCGGCAATCCGGTTCGCCCAGAGCCCTGCTTTCGGGTTCTGCTGGAAGTGGTCGTTGGCGAGCGCCGCGACGACGACCGCCTCCATCCCCTCGCGCTCCGCGGTGCGGGCCGCCGTCTCGAACATGGCGACGAAGGAGTCGAAGTTCCCGCCCTTGAGCCCGATCGGATTCTGGAGGACGGCGGCGGTGACGCGATCCGGAGCCTCAGCGATGAGCCGCAGGCAGTAGGAGCTCCCGATGCACATCCCCATGACGTGGGCCCGCCGGATACCGAGCGCGTCCATCAGGGCGAGGTGGTCGGCGGCCATCTCCTCCCACCCTGTCGGTTCGAGCGGGCCGAAGCTGCGGCCCGCGTTCCGCTGGTCCATGGCGATGAGCCGGAAGGAGTCGGCGAGCTCGACCGTGGGGTCGTACGGCGCGCGGCGCCACGCCTCGATGGTGCTCTCCATACCGCCCGGCGCGAAAAGGAGCACCGGATACCCGGAGCCGAACTCCTCGTAGTAGATGGACGCGCCGGTGCGCAGCTCTATTCGGGGCATCGTGGTCCTCCGCAGACTCGCTGGCTTAGTTCTCGGAGCCGAGCCAGCGATACTTCCGGCGGCGGTGCTCCGCCACCTCATCGGACAGCCGCGCTGCCAGCGTACCAACCGTCTCCGCTAGCAGGGAGAGCCGCGCCTCCGGCTCCACCGCGGCGAGCAGCCGCTGCCGCTCCGGCTCCTCCACCTGGAGCCAGGGACCGAGGAAGTCCGGGAGCTCCTCCGCGCGCGCCGGGAGCTGGAGGTCCCGCGCCCACTGGTCGCTGAGCTCGAGCGCGGCCCGGAAGTACACCGGGAAGCGCTCCCGGACCGTCCGCTCCGCCTCGCGCACGGCCGGGGTGTCCGGCAACGGGTACTCCGGGAGGAGCTCGACGAGACCGCGGGGGTACGGGGCCGGTGGGAGCCGCTGCAGGAGGCGGAAGCGGCGCCGACCGCGGGCGGTGACGAAGAACCGGCCGTCCGGTGCCTCCTGCACCTCCTCGAAGCAGGCGGTCGTGCCGACCTCGAAGGTTTCCGCCTCGCCCCCGACCTCCGGTCCTTCGCGGATGAGGAGGACGCCGAACTCGCCCCCTCGTTCGAGGAGCTCCGCCAGCATCGCCTTGTACCGCGGCTCGAAGATCTGCAGTGGCAGGCGCATCCCCGGGAACAGGACGGTGTTGAGAGGGAAGAGGGGGAGCTCGAACGGCACGAAGCCAGTCTACCTGCCCCGCGGGACCTCAGCTGCCGCGCCTGGCGAGCCACTCCTCTAGCTCTGGTCGGTGCTCCTCGAAGTGGCCCACGCCGGCGGTCTGGAGCAACCGGCTGGCGATTCGCGGGCGGCCCCGCTCCTCATCGACGCCGAAGAGCTCCTCGGGAGCAGCCTTCGCCGCGGCGAGGTACCCGTGGAACGCTTCGTCCCAGTCCTCGAGGGCGGCGCGGCCAGGTTTCGCCTCGGCGGCGAAGCGACGGTTCCAGGCCTCGACGTCGCTCCAGTCCACGCCCTCCGGGGAGGGGCGCTCGCCGCGGCTCACCCGCTCGAGGGCGATCGTCATCTGCCGGTACCAGCCCGCCATGTGCGCGAGGAGCTGGCTCAGGTTCCACTCACCCAGCCAGACCTCGCCGTAGGCGTCGTCAGGGAGGTTCGCGATCCGGTCGCGGAACTCCGTGTACGCCCGCTCGAGGGCGCTGATCTCATCAGCCTTGGACATGTCGACCCCTCCTTGCCGGTGTGTGGCCCCGGGGCGGCAGCATACACGCTCCGCCGCGGGAACTCACATGCTGCGCAGGACCCGGATGCGCTCCTCGATAGGGGGGTGGGTATCGAAGAGCCGGTTCAGCCAGCTCGGGTGCTCGCGGAGCGGGTTGTAGATGAAGAGGTGGGCGGTGGCCTTATTGGCTGCCTCCAGCGGCTCGGGATCGCGGGCGATCTTCTCGAGGGCGTCGGCGAGCGCGTACGGGTTCCGGCAGAGGAGCGCGCCGCTCGCATCGGCAAGGTACTCCCGCCGCCGGCTCACCGCGAACTTCAGCGCCTGCGCGACGAAGGGCGCGAGGATGGCGGCGAGGACGATGACGAGGACGACGACGGCCGCGACCATCCCTCCTCCCTTGTCCCGGTACCGTTGCCTCTTCCCCGCTCCCCAGGCGGTGTACCGGAGGAGGAGGTCGCCGAGGAGGGCCACCACGCCCACGAGCACCGCCGCAAGCGTCATCACGCGGATGTCGTAGTTCGCGATATGGGAGAGCTCGTGGGCGAGGACTGCCTCCAGCTCGGCCGGCTCCAGCTTCTCGAGCAGACCGCGGGTGACGACCACGTGGGCGTGCTCCGGGTCGCGCCCGGTCGCGAAGGCGTTCGGGGCGGAGTCCTCGAGCACCCACGTGCGGGGCATCGGCAGCCCCGCGCCGATGCACAGGTTCTCCACCCGGCGCACGTACTCCCACTCCTCCTCTTTCGTGACCTCGTGCGCACCGGTAACGGAGAGGATAACGGAGGAGGCGGCGAAGTAGTTGTAGGCCGCGTAGAGGGCGAAGGCGACCAACGCGACCGGGAAGGCGATGAGGGGGCCATCGAGCAGGTAGACGATGCCTCCCACCAGGCCGGCCGGGAGGAGGACGAAGGCGGCCATGAGAAGCCAGGTCTCACGCTTGTTCCGCGCGATCTGGTCGTAGATGAGGATCGAACCGGGAGCGGGCGCTTCCACGAGCGCTACGTCGTGCTGAAGCTCACCCGGACTTCCTCACGCGCCTCCTCTTCGGCCTCGTAGAACTCCGCCGGCTCGAACCGGAAGAGGTTCGCCACGATCGCGCTCGGCATGGTGACGATGCGCTCGTTGTACCGCTGCACGTTCGCGTTGTAGAACTGCCGCGCGTACGCGATCTTGTCCTCGGTATCCGTGAGCTCCCGTTGCAGCTCGAGGAAGTTCTGGTTCGCTTTCAGGTCCGGGTAGTTCTCCGCCACGGCGAAAAGGGATCGCAGCGCCTGGGTGAGCACGTTGTCGGCCTGGGCGGCGTCGCGGGGTGTGCGCGCCGTCTCGAGCATGGACCGCGCGCGGGTGACGTTCTCGAGCACCTCCCGCTCGTGCGCCGCGTACCCCTTCACGGTCTCCACGAGGTTCGGGATGAGGCTCGCGCGGCGCCGCAGCTGGATGTCGATGCCCGACCAGGCCTCCTGAACGCGCAGGCGGGCGCGGGCGAGCCCGTTGTACATCCCCATGACCCAGAGGGCGAGCAGCACGACCAGCCCGATGATGACGAGCAGGACGATGAGGGTCGTCATGAGCGAACTCCCTTCCTCGACTGCGCCTCATCCTACCACGCGCTGCGCAGCCTCCCGATGGCGGGCGGTCATCACCCCTTGGCGCGCCGCTGCATGAAGCGGCGGGTGAGGAGCCAGCGGGTCGTGAGGCGGGAGAGTCCGAGGCCGAGCATGAGGGCGACGGTCACGAACACGGCCGTGCCCGCCCAGCCGTTCCCGATCGCGGCGACGATGAGACCGAGGTATAGGCCGATGAAGGCCCCCAGGGAAAAGGCGAAGTACACCGGGAAGGTGCGCCACTTCCATTCCGGGAGGGGCCGCGAAGCTCGCTCCGCCACCCCGCTCGAAGGGGCGGGGCCCGCTGCACCTCCACGGCGGCGGCGCCGGCGCTTCTTGCTCGCCACGCCGCTAGCCTACGGTGCCGCAGGGTTCGAATCTACGCGCCGCCCGAGCGGGCTTCCATCCATGCCACGAGCTCCCGCCGGGAGAAGAGGAGGATGCCGCTTCCGGTGCGCCGGTGCGGCAGGTGACCGGCCGCAGCGGCCGCTTCCAGCTCCGCGGCGGCCAGCCCCACGAACGCCGCCGCCTCCTCGAGCTCGAGGACTTCCTCCAGTGCCGAGGGAGGGTTGAGGCAGCGGTCGCAAGCGAACTCCAGCCCCAAGTGGTCCTCGTTGATCCAGACGCGGCCGCAGTCCTTCCCCGGCAGGTCCTCGCGCTGGTTCAGGTGGAACGGCTCGCCGCAGCTATCGCAGAACGCCCCGCTCGCCGGTCCGAGCGGCTCTCCGCAGACTGAACACGGCGTGCCCGGTTCCGGATACGGCGTCATACGGCCATCCTACCGCGGAGTTCGTTCCTTGACACCGAATGAATGCGGTCCATATGATTAGCCAACCTTAACAATTTCCGCTCCCAGCGGTGGGACGGAGGTGTCGTGCCGCAGGCACCGACCGTGGCGCCGATCGAAGAACTGTACGCCCGCCTCGGCATCAAACCGCTCCCCGAAGCTCTGCTCCGCGAGGCCCTCACGCACTCCTCCTATTTGAACGAGAGCCCGGAGCCGGTGCCATCGAACGAGCGCCTGGAGTTCCTCGGCGATGCGGTCCTCGGGATGGTCGTGGGGGACGAGCTCTTCCGCGCCTTTCCGGACCTCGGGGAGGGCGAGCTCACGCGGATGCGAGCGGAGCTCGTGCAGCGCCGCGCTCTCGCTCGCGTCGCGGCGCGGCTCGGGCTCGGCGAGTACCTGCAGATGGGGCGGGGTGAGGAAGCGGCGGGCGGTCGCACGCGTGAGCGGAACCTCGCCGGCGCGCTCGAAGCGGTGATCGGCGCGGTCTTCGTCGGGCACGGGTACCGGGCGGCGCGCGCCTTCGTGCGGCGCGTCCTCCGGCCCGAACTGCGGCGGGTCAAGACGCGCGGCGTCGAGGTGGATCCGAAAACCCGCCTCCAGCACGTCGCCCAGTCGCTCTGGCGCCAACCTCCGGAATATGTGACCGTAGAACACGACATGACGCCCGGGAGCCCGCACTTCGTCGTCGAGGTGCGTGTAGCCGGCCGCAAGCTCGGCCGCGGCGAGGGACGCAGCAAACGGGAAGCGCAGCGGGCGGCGGCCCGGGAAGCGCTCGCCAAGCTGAGCGAAGAAGGGGCGGTGGCGTAGCGATGTATCTGAAGCGGCTCTCGCTGCAGGGGTTCAAGAGCTTCCCATCACGCACCCTGCTCGAGTTCGGCCCCGGCATCACCGCCATCGTCGGTCCGAACGGGTCGGGAAAGAGCAACGTCGCCGATGCCATCCGCTGGGTCCTCGGCGAGCAGAACGTCCGGCTGCTGCGGGCGCGACGCCTCGAAGACGTGATCTTCGCCGGCACCTCGAAGCGGCCCGCGGTGGGGATGGCGGAGGTGCTGCTCACGCTCGACAACGAGGACCGCTGGCTTCCGGTCGAGTTCTCAGAGGTCGAGATCGGTCGCCGCCTCTACCGCTCCGGCGAGTCCGAGTACCTGCTGAACGGTTCCCGCGTCCGCCTTCGGGACATCCAAGAGCTGCTCATGAAGGGGGACGTCGGGCAGAACTCGTACACGATCATGGCGCAAGGCCTCGTCGACGAGGTGCTCAGCCTCACGCCGCTCGAGCGTCGAGCGTTCATCGACGAAGCGGCCGACGTGAAGCGTTTCCGCCTTCGCATCAAAGAAGCGCAGGACCGCCTGGCGGCCACGCAGGAGAACCTCGAGCGGGTGGAGCTCATCCTGGAGGAGCTTCGCCCCCGCCTGGAGCAGCTCCGCCGGCAGGCCGATCGGGCGCAGGAGCATGCCCGGCTCTCGGCCGAGCTGCTCGAGCTGCTGCGTGCGTACTACGAGCACCTCTGGAACGAGGCGCAAAACGGCCTCGTCCGCGCCCGCGCGACGCTCGACCAGTGCGTGGCCGAGGAAGCGGAGGGGGAGGAACGCGTGCGGCGGCTGCGGGAGCAGCTGCGCACGATCGCGGACGAGATCGCGCGACGGCGAGAGGCGATTGCCCGCCGCGACCAGGCGCACGCGGAGCTGGAGTCCCGCCTCGCGCAGGCGGAGCAGGAGCTCGCGCTGGAGCGGGAGCGGCACGCGATGCTCGCCGCGCGCCGCGAAGAGCTCCGGCACGAGCTCGAGTCGCTGGAGGCGGAGCGGCTCTCGCTGGCCAGCAGCGGCGTGGAGGACACCCGGAAAGAGCTGGCCCTCGCCGAACAGGTCGAGGAACGGCGGGCTTCGTTGCGGGCCGCGCGGGAGGCGCTCGAGATCGCGGAACGGGAGTACGCGGCCGTGCGGGCCCGGCTTCGGGAGCTGCAGGAGGCGCTGCAGGCGGACGATCGCCGGCACGGTGCGGCCGACGCGGACATCGAGCAGGCCCGCGCGCGGCTCACCGAGCTCGACGGCGAGGAAGAAGCCGCGCTCGCCCGCCGGAAGCAGCTGCTCGTGGAGCTCATCGGCTACGGACGGCGGTTCCGGGACCTGCGCGTCGCCCTCGCCGCGGCCGAGGAGAGCTTGATCCGCGCTCGGGAGGAGACGGAGGCGCTTCGGGCTCGGCTCTCTCGGGTCGAGGAGGAGGTGAGGAGCTACGAAGCCGAAGGGGGGCGCGAGCTGCGCGAGCTCGACCGGCTCGAAGGCCGTCTCGAAGCCCTGCAGCGCGTCCAGGCGGAGAGCGAGGGGATCGCGCAGGGCACGCGCGCGGCGCTCATCATGGGGCAGGCCCTCATCGAAGGAATCGAGCCGGGCAGCCTCGGGGAGCCGCCGGAAGTTCCCGGGGTCATCGGGCTCCTCGCTCGCCAGCTGCGCGTCCCGGTGGGGCTGGAAGCCGCGATCAACGCCGCCCTGGAGCACCGGCTCCACGGCATCGTGATCGAGCGACTCGACGACGCGCTCCTCGCCGTTCGTCTCCTCGCGGAGCGCGGCGCCGGCCGGGCGCAGTTCCTCCCGCTCGACGCCGTCCGGCACGTGTACCCGCTCAATCTCCAGCGCGAGCGCGGCGTCGTCGGCGTCGCGGCGAAGCTGGTGCGGTGCGAGCCGGCCGTGCGCCCGCTCGTCGACACCTTGCTCGGCCGCGTGATCGTCGTGGAGGACGTGCCGACCGCTCTGCGCATCCTGCGCCGCGGGCTCGGCGCCGTCGTGACCCTCGACGGCACGTTCTTCGAACCGGCGGGGCCGGTGACGGGAGGCGTGGCGTCCGATGACTCGATCCTCGTGCGCCAGCGGGAGCTCGAAGAGCTGCCTCAGCGCATCGAGGTGCTGCGCGAACGCACGGCAGCCATACAGCAGCAGCTGGCGCGTGCGCGCGAATCCGTGCGGCAGCTCGCGGGCCAGCTTCGCGAGGCGGAGCACCGGTACGAGGAGCGCGTGCGGGAGCTGGAGCAGGCCCGGGCGGGGCTCGAAGCGGAGCGGGAGCGGCTCCACCGGCTTCGGCGGGAGCTCCAGGCCGTCGCCTCGCGCCGTGCCGACATCGCCCGGGAGCGGGAGGCGCTGCAGCGCCGCATCGCCCAGGCGGAACAAGCCGCCCGGGCGGCGAGCGAGCGTCGCGAGTCGCGGCTGGCGGAGCTGAAGGAGCTGGAAGCGGAACTCGCCCGGGCGACCGCCCGGCGCGAGGCGAGCCTCGCAGCCGTGTCGGAGGCCTCGAGCCGGCTCGCGGCCGTGGAAGGGGAGCAGCGAGCGATCGAGCTCATGCGGGAGCAGCACGAGAAGGCGCTCGCCCGCATCGAGCAGCAGCTGAACTCGCGCCGCCTGCAAGCGCGGAACCTGGAGCTCGAGGCGCAGGTGATCCTCGAGCGGATCGGGAAGCTCCAGCGGGAGATCGAGACCCTCCGCGCCCAGCGCGAGGGAGCAGCCCTCGACGTCGCACCCGCACGGGACGAGCTCGTCCGGCTCGAACATCACGAACGACAGGTCCAGGAGGAGCTCGCGCGGGAGCAGGAGCGTCTGCTTGCCGCCCAGCGGCGCCGGCTGGAGGCGGAGAACGAGGTGTCCCGCTGGGAGCAGCGGCTGGGCGCGCTGCGCGAGGAGATGGCCCGGGAAGGCCTCGAGCCCGCCTCCGGCGGTCGCGTGGTTCCCGTGGGCAGCGCCGGGCCCCCGCCTCCGGTGCACGGCGCGGGCATCGTCGACGTCGAGGAGACGCGCGCCCGCATCGAAGAGCTCCGGCGCCGGATCCGCCGCCTCGGCCCGGTCAACCAGGAGGCGCCGGAGGACCTCCGCGAGACCGAGGAGCGGTACGAGTTCCTTCAGACGCAGGTTTCGGATCTGCGCGAGGCGGAGGAGCAGCTCCGCAAGGCGATCGAGGAGCTGGGCGCCGAGATCCGGAGCCGGTTCCAGTCGACCTTCGAGCGCGTCGACCAGGCGTTCGGCGAATACTTCCGGGCGTTCTTCGGCGGTGGTCAGGCCCGGCTCGTGCTGACGGACCCCGACAACCCTGCCGAATCCGGCGTAGACGTGGAGGCGCAGCCGCCGGGGAAACGCATCAACAGCCTCTCGGCGCTCTCCGGGGGCGAGCGCTCCCTCACTGCGGTCGCCCTCCTCTTCGCCCTGCTCACGGCCAACCCGGCACCGTTCTGCGTCCTCGATGAGGTGGACGCCGCCCTCGACGAGGCGAACGTCGGCCGGTTCACGGGCGCGCTTCGCGACCTCGCCAAGCGGACGCAGTTCCTCGTCATCACCCACAACCGGCGGACCGTGGAGGCCGCCGATGCCATCTACGGCGTGTCCATGGGCCCGGATGGTGTGTCGAAGGTCATCTCGCTCCGCCTCTCCGACCTTCCCGAACACCTCGAACGCTGACCCGGCGGCCCGTACCATCGACCGGAGGAGGAAGGACCGTGCGCTTCTGGCGACGAAAACCCGCGCCCGCGGAGCGTGAGAGCCTTGCCACAGCGGTGGCGGAAACGCCGGAGGAGCTGGCCGAGCTCCACGAACAAACGGAGCGCGCTACCGCGAGGACGCGGCGCGGCATCTTCGGACGAATCGCCGACCTCTTCTCGCGCCCCGAGTACGACGAGTCCCTCTGGGAGGAGCTCGAGGAGATCCTCATCCTCAGCGACGCCGGCGTGGAAACGACGAACGAGGTCCTCTCCCGGGTGCGCCAGCGGGCGAGGGAGGAGAGCGCAAAGACGGCGGAAGACGTCCGGCGCATCCTCCGGGAGGAGCTGATCGCGATCCTCGAGGCGCCCGTGCAACGGCCTCCGGCCTGGAGCCTCCCGGATCCGCCCAAGCCGCTCGTCATCCTCGTCGTCGGGGTGAACGGGTCGGGGAAGACAACGACCATCGCCAAGCTCGCGCACGCGTTCACCCGTGATGGCGCGAAGGTCGTCCTCGCCGCGGCGGATACTTTTCGAGCCGCCGCCATCGACCAGCTTCGAGTCTGGGCGGAACGGATCGGCGTTCGCCTCGTCGCGCAGCAACCCGGCGCAGACCCTGGCGCGGTCACCTTCGACGCGCTCGGCGCTGCCGAGGCTGCCGGGGCGGACATCGTCATCGTCGACACCGCGGGGCGGCTGCACACGAAAACGAACCTCATGGAGGAGCTCCGGAAGGTCGCTCGCGTCGTGCAGCGGAAAGTCCCGGATGGTCCCCACGAGGTGCTGCTCGTCATCGACGCCACGACCGGCCAGAACGGGCTTGCCCAGGCTCGAACGTTCACCGAGGCGGTAGGGGTGACGGGCATCGTGCTCTCGAAGCTTGACGGGACCGCGAAGGGCGGCATCGCCTTCGCCATCGCGCACGACCTCGGGATCCCGGTCCGGTTCATCGGAACGGGCGAGCGGCTGGAGGACCTGGCCCCGTTCGACCCGGCGGAATTCGTCGACTCGCTCCTCTCGTAGGGGAGCGGGATGGACGAGCTCACGCGCTTCTGGGCCGCTGCGGTGATCACCGGCGCGGCCGGAGCGCCGCTCTCGTTGCGCCTCTTCGGCCGGCTGCCGGATCGCGGGGCGGGGCTCGCCTTTCCGGTTGGTCTCCTCTTCAGCGGGTGGGTCTTCTTCACCCTGCGGAGCGTGGGGATCCTGCCGCCGGGACGCGGAGGAGCGTTCGTCGCCCTCGCTGCCGTCGGTCTCGTCGCCATGGCCTTAGTCCGCCGGTCGAAGGACCCTGCGGGCGAGCTGCGCCGCGCGCTTCCTGCCTGGCTGCTCGCGCTGGCCGGGTTCTCGGCGGCGTTCGTGCTCTTCGCGCTCTTCCGCTCCTTCGTTCCCGAGGTTCGAGGGACCGAGCAGCCGATGGACCTGCTCTTCCTCAACGCGGCTGCGGTTTCTCCGCAGTACCCGCCCCACGACCCGTGGCTGGCGGGGGAGCCGGTCAGCTACTACTACTTCGGCTACGTCCAGATCGCCTTCGTCACGCTCCTCTCCGGGGTGCCGACGGAGTTCGGGTACAACCTCGGCCTCGCGCTCGTCTTCGCCTCCACGGTGACCGCGGGGGCGAGCGTCTCCCTCGCCGTCGCTGGCGGCGTCATCTCCCGTCTCCGCACGGCGGCGGTCGTCTGCTCGCTCGTGCTCCTGCTGCTCGTCGGATCGCTCGTGGCGCCGTTCGAATGGGCGGCGGCGCACGGCCGCTACGACGTCGAGCTGTACCGGGCGCTGCGGCTGGAAGCGCTGCTGCCGTGTGAGCTCGAAGTCGCGCCCGACTGTGTGAGCCTGCCTGCAGGCTCGCGCACGAGCGCCTGGTACCCGACGGAGCACTGGTTCTGGTGGCGTGCGACGCGGCTCGTCCCCGGCACGATCATCGAGTTCCCGATCTTCAGCTTCATGCTCGGTGACCTGCACCCGCACCTCATGGCGCTGCCCACCAACCTCCTGGCGGTGGCCCTCGCGCTCGTGGTGTATCGGCGGCGCGGGGTGCCGCTGCGGCTGACCGGGCGGGGGCCTGCAGCGCCGTGGCTCTTCCTGGCCACGGCGGTCGTGCTGGGAGGACTCGCCTTCGTGAACGCCTGGGACGTGGTGACCTTCACCGTGCTCGTGGCGGCAGCTGCCGCGGGCGGAGCCCGCGCTCGAGCCTCTCCCCTTCGCACGAGCGTGGATGCGGCGCTGTGGGTCGTGGCCGCGCTCGTGGCGGGCGCGCTGCTCTATGTCCCCTGGTGGCTGCACTTCCGCACCCAGGCGGGCGGGATCTTCCCGTACGTGGGCGAGGGGACAGCTCCCCAGCACGCGGCCCTCCAGTTCGGCCCGCTGCTGGCTGCCGCCTGGGCGCTCCTGCTCGCCGCCGCGAGACGCCGCCCCCTCGAGGGCTGGGCGCTGCGGTGGGCGGCGCTGGTGCCGGCGGCGCCCCTCGCCCTCTGGCTCCTCTGGACCGGGGCCGACGGTTCGCTGCCGCGCGCGGCGGACGCGCGGGGGCTCGGCTGGCTCACGCTGGTCGGCTACGCCGCCATGCTCTGGGCGTCTGCGGCGCTGACCCTCGTGCACGCGCGCCGGCGCGCCGGGGCCTCCTTCCCCCTTTCACTCGTCTCGCTCGCGCTCCTGCTCCTCTACGGGTCGGAGCTGTTCTACGTCCGCGACGTGTTCGCGGAGAGCCTCCCGCGGATGAACACGGTGTTCAAGCTCTCTTACCAGGCGTGGCTCCTCCTCTCGCTCGCGGGCGGAGTCGGCATCGTGGCAGCGGCCCGAGCGCGGGCGGGCGAGCTGCGGACGCTCGCCGCCACGGCAGCCGTCCTGGCGGCCGCCGGCCTCGTGTACCCGGCCATCGCCCTGCCAAACCGCACCGACGGCTTCCACGGACCGCGCACGCTGGACGGCCTCGCGTTCCTCGAAGCGACGCAGCCGGGGGAGCGCGCGCTCGTCGAGGCGGTCCGGCGCCTCGTGCCGGAGGGGGACGTGGTCGTCGAGGCGTCGGGGCGGCGCTGGCATGCGGACACGGGCTCGCTGGAGCTGGTCTCGGTGAACGTGGACTACACCGATGCGGGCCGCGTCGCCGCGCGCACGGGGCGGCAAGCGCCCATCGGCTGGTACTTCCACGAGATCCAGTGGCGAGGCGATACCGAAGCGAACCGGCGGGAGTTCAGCAGGCGCCAGGAGCTCGTCGATCAGGTGTACCTCGCGCGAACGGCCGAGGAGGCAGCCGCCGCGCTGCAAGCGCTGGGCGCCGATTGGGTCGTTTTCGGCCCTCTGGAGGAGCAGCTCTATCCCACGACGTTCGCATTCGTCGATGCGCTCGACCTCGCTTTCGAAGGAGAGGGTGTGCGACTCTACCGGGTGCCGGCCAGGCGGGAGCGTGAGACGTCATGACGGAACGGACCCTGGAAGAGCGAGCTGTCCTGGCCGAGGCGCCGCGCTCGGGCCTTGCTGTACCCGCCTGGCCGTTGCTGCTGGCCGGGGCTGGCGGGCTCTGGCTCCTCGTGCGCGGATTGGCTGCGGCGAACGGCATCGTCGGAGGCGCGGAGCTCACCAGCTTCGCGGGGGCATGGAGCGCGAAGGCGGGAGAAGCTGACCCGCGCTTCGTTCCCACGCTGGTCCAGGCCCTCACGGCCGCGGTCTTCGAACTGACCTCGTCTCCTTACGCGCCCCGCTTCGTCGCGCTCGCGCTCGGCTTCCTCCTCCTCGTGGCGGCGCTGGTACGGCTCCGGCCGCTGGCGGGGGACGCGCGGCTCGCTGTCCTCGCCGCGCTCGCGGCGCTCGACCCGCTCGGCATCCCCCTGGGCCTGGGAACGGCGGCCGCGCTGGACGGCAGCCTCGCGCTCCTGCTCCTCGCCTTGGTCCTGCGCCCGCCGTCGTCGCCTCTGCTGTGGGGCTTGGCCGGCTTCCTCACGGTTGCCGGAGGGGCGGCCGTGTTCCCTGCGGCCGTTGCCTTCGCAGGCGTTGCCATCCTCACCGCCCGGGGCGTCGACCTCCGCCGCCTCGGGGGCCTCGTGGCCGGGGGTGTGGCCGGGACCGTGGCGGCGAGTTTCGGGTTCGGCTTCGGCTGGCAGGGGATGACCGTCCCCATGTTCGATGCCGTCGGTGGGGTGTTCGACGGTGAGCAAGCGGTCGCTACCGCTTGGGTTTTCGCCGCCGTGTACGGAGGGCCACTCCTGCTGGGTGGCGCCGCGGCGGCCGTTCGCCTGGTGTTGGAACGCCGCCCGCTCGCCCCGGCGGAGCGTGCGCTCCTCGCCTGGTGGGGCGCCGCGATCGCCTGGCTGGTGATGGCGGGGGGCGCCGAAGCGCTCGCGCCGGCGGCCTCCGCCAGCCTCGCCTCGCTCGCCCTCATCGCCTGGTGCCTCCCGGACCTCGGCGGCGAGCTTCGGCGCTGCGAGTGGCGGCAGGCCCGCTGGACGGCCTCGCTCTCGTTGGGCCTCCTCGCGGTGGCGGCGATGCACGCGTTCTCCTGGGCCCACGGCCGGCTCGGGGCGGGCAGCGCCACGGTCGCGCTCCTCTTGGCGCTGGGGTCGGCGCTTCTCGCGGGCTCCCTGCTGAGGGAGCGGCCGACGCGCGCGGCGGCGCTCCTTCCGGCAGCGGCCGTGGCCGGCCTCTGGCTGCTCTCCATGACGGGGCGCGCCGTCGCGCCCAGCTGGCACGAGCCCCTCTACAGCCCGATTGCCTCGCCGCAGAGCGGGACGATCCGCTCCATCGTCCTCCAGCTGGGGGACGAAGGGCCGGTCGTCGTTCACCCGGAGCTGGAACGTCTCGCCGTCTGGCCGCTGCGGGATGTGGGGTCGATAGTCGTGGCTTCCCGCCCTCAGCCGGGCGATGCGGTGCTCATCTGGCCGGCGGATGCGCCCCCGCCGGACGGTTTCGTGCCGCTGGAAGGACGCTGGACGCTGGCCTGGTCCACCGAGCTCCCCGGTGGCGTGCGGCCGTTCCTGCGATGGTTAAGCGACCGTAACTCCCTGCCGCGGGACGGAACCGAGGTTCGTATCTTCACGAGAGCTGCAGAATGACCCTCGCCGAGCGACTGGAGGAGCGAACGACCGGGGCGGCCGCAGCGGTATCGCGGCGGCTGCGGCTGACGCCCGAGGCGGCCTTCTACCTCGTCGTCTTCGCCCTCGCGGCCGGCCTCCGCTTCTGGGACCTCGGCGCCCGCGCCCTCCACCACGATGAGAGCATCCACGCCCAGTGGTCCTGGGATCTGCTTCGCGGTGGATATCGACATAACCCTGTATTCCATGGGCCGTTCTACTACCACGTGCAGGCGCTGGCGTTCTTCCTCTTCGGGGCCAGCGATGCCACATCCCGGCTCACCGCTGCCGCATTCGGGACGGCGCTGGTAGCCCTCCCGCTCCTGCTCCGGCGGCGGCTCGGCCCGCGGGGCACGATGGCGGCTGTCGCTTTCCTCGCCTTCTCGCCGACCCTCGTCTATTTCAGCCGCTTCTTCCGGGAGGACATCTACCTCGCCGTCTTCACGCTCGCGATGGTCGTCGCCATGTGGCGGTACATCGGCGCGGGTCAGGAGCGCTGGCTGGTGCTCTTCGCGCTCGCGCTGGCGGGCGCGCACGCGACGAAAGAGGCGACGTACCTGCTCGTGGCCATCTTCCTTCTCTACCTCAACGGCCTGCTGGCGTGGGAGCTGGCCCGGGAGGCCCTCGCGGCTCGAGGCTTGCGGTCTCCGCTCCGCCAGTGGCTGCTCACGGGCTCGCTCTTCATCTACGCCTGGGCGCTCGCCGCCTTCTGGCCGTGGCTTGAGCGGCTGCGGCGGGCTGCGGGCTGGGAGCGGCTCCCCCGCAGCGGCGACGTGCTCGTCGTCCTCGGCACCCTGACGGTGCCCCTCCTCGCTCCGGTCCTCAAGGCGCCGTTCGAGTCCGGCGTGCCTGTGCTGCGCGAGATTCCTGGGCTCAGCAGCGTGCCGGTCCTCGGCCACGGAGTGGTCGATCCCGGGCAGCTCGATTGGCCCGGCGTGTGCCAGGCGGCGGGCGCAACGGCCCGCGAGAACGCGCTCCTCCTCGGGGGGCTGTTCCTGCTGCTCGTGGGGGCGTCTGCGACCGTTGGCCTCGCCTGGCGGCCGCGGACCTGGATGCTGGCGGCGGGGGGCGCGGCCCTCCTCTACACGACGCTCATGACCACCCTCTGGACGAATCTCGGCGGGCTCTGCTCCGGGCCGTGGGGCTCGCTCGACTACTGGATCACCCAGCACGACGTCCGCCGCGGGAACCAGCCCTGGTTCTACTACGACATGCTCATGCCCGCGTATGAGTTCCTCACGCTCTCCCTCGCGCTCGTCGGTGCCTGGTGGGCGATCGCGCGGGGGTCGGCCTTCTCGCGCTTCCTCGTGTTCTGGACCGTCGGCGTTTGGGCGGCGCTCTCCTGGGCGGGGGAGAAGATGCCATGGCTGAACGTCCACATTGCGCTCCCCGTCGCGCTCCTCGCCGCGTGGACGATCGAGCGGGCTTGGTTGCGAGCGGGCGCGCTCGGCTCCGCCGGCACGATGCGGCTCCTGAGCCTTGCCCTGCTTGCCGGCGGGACCGTCGCCGTTCTCGTATACGCGCCCGCAGACACCGTCGGCACGGCTGCGAGGATCGTCGTCCTGGCCGCTGCCGCCGGGTTCGTCGTGCCGCTCGTGCGTTCATTCCCGCGCCGGAGCGCAGCGCTCCTCGTCGTCACCGTCCTGGCTGGGGCGCTGGCGCTCCCGTCGTTGCGCACCATGGTCGCGGTGACGTACGAGCGGGGGGACGTGCCGAAGGACCTGCTCATCTACACGCAGACGAGCCCGAGCATCCCCGACCTCATGGCCGACATCACGGAGCTCGCCGCAGCCACCGGGCAGGGGTACGACCTTCCGATCGCGGTCGATACGACGGACTCCTTCGCCTGGCCCTGGGCCTGGTACCTGCGGGACTACCGCCGGGTCTCGTACGTGGACTTCTCGGCCGGTCCTCCTGAGGGGCAGTTTGCCGTGCTCCTCGTGAACGAACGGAACGTCTCCCGCCTGACCGAAGCGTACGGCGCGCGCATGGACGAGTACGCTCCTCCGGAGCGATACCCGCACCGGTGGTGGTTTCCGGAGACGTACAAGACCGCCCTCCCGGGCGGCCCGTGGAGCCTCGACACGTGGCGGCGGCTCTGGGACGGCATCACCAAAGAAGGCTGGCTTGCCGACTGGTACCGCTTCTGGCGGGACCACGAGCCGCCCGCGGCGCTCGGCTCCGTCGACGGCTTCGCCTTCTTCCCGGCGAACTTCAATCGCGAGAGCGGCTTGCTCTCCGTTCAGCCCCGGCCGCCGGCGGAGCCGACGACCGATGCGGAGGGGCGGCCGATGTTCGGCGGGCTCGGCACCGGGCCGGGCCGGTTCCTCTCGCCGGTGGACGTCGCTCGCGACGCCAGCGGCAACCTGTACGTGGTCGACCGGGTGCGAAAAACCCTCGCGAAGTTCGCGCCCGACGGGCGCTTCGTGGCGGAGGTCTCGGTCCCGCAGCCGGGGGAGGATTCCGAGCCGTGGGGTGTGGCCGTGGCGCCGACCGGTGAGGTGGTGGTGGCGGACACCTTCGGCTGGAAGATCCGGATCTTCTCCCCCGACCTCGAACCGCTCCGGGCGTTCGGGGAGGTCCCTGCCCACGATCCCCCGGGCCCGTTCGAGCTGTACGGCCCGCGGGACGTCGCCGTCGACGGCGACGGCCGCCTCTGGGTGACCGACACCGGCCACGACCGCATCGTCGTCTTCTCGCTGCAAGGGGAGCACCTTCTGACGATTGGCAGGGAAGGAAACGAGCTCGGTTTCTTCGACGAGCCGGTAGGGATCGCGCTCGGACCGGAAGGGAACGTGTACGTGGCGGACATGTACAACGCGCGGGTGCAGGTCCTGAGCCCGGACGGAGCGCCGCTGCGGGCGTTCACCGTCGAGGGCTGGGGCGGCGTCGACGCCCTCGACAAGCCGTATCTCGCGGTACTTTCCGACGGGCGTGTGGCAGTGAGCGTGCCGTCCCGCAACGAGGTCGCCATCTACAGCGCGGAGGGCGAGCTCGTGCGAACGATCGCCCCCGCGCGTGATCCGCTTGCGCGCCCGTACGGGTTCGTCGAAGGCGTCGATGGTAGACTATGGGTCGTCGAGGGCGAGAACGCCCGCGTACGGGCCTTCGACATCGATTGAACGCCCCAGGAGCGGCCGACTTGCTCCGTTCGCTTCGTTTCTGGCTCGCCTTCCTCGTCTCGGCGCTCCTCGTTGCGCTCTTCTTGCGCGCGATCCACCCGCGAGAGATGGCCGAGGCGCTCCGCGAGGTCGAGTGGCCGTACATGGTGCCCGCCATCGCCGTCCTGTTCGTCGCGCTCTACCTGCGGGCGATGCGGTGGTCGATCCTCCTGCGGCCGCTCATCCGCATCCCCGCCTACCGCCTGCTCACGTACGCCATCATCGGCTACATGGCGAACAACCTCTTGCCCGCGCGGACGGGCGAGCTCGTGCGCGCGTACGTCCTCGGGGATCGGGAGCGCATCTCGAAGGTGGGCGCGTTCGGGAGCATCGCCGTGGAGCGGCTGTTCGACGGGTCGACGCTCGTCCTCCTGCTCCTCGTCTCCGGGGCGATCGTGGGGTACGGCGACCGGCGCCTCAGCCTCATCGCGGCTGCCTCCTCGCTGCTCTTCATCGCTGCCCTCGCGGGCTTCTACGCGCTCACGTATTCGGAGGAGCGAGCTCGGCGGCTCGTGCACCGGGCCCTCCGGCTGCTTCCCCGGCGCTTCGCCGACCGTGCCGAGGAGCTCGCCGAGTCGCTCGTGACCGGTCTGCGCTCGGTCCACGACGCGCGCACCCTCGGGGAGGTGATGCTGCTCAGCATCGCGGCCTGGAGCGTGGAGGCGGGCGCGTACGCGGTGATTGGGATTGGCTTCGGCATCGACGTCAACTTCGCCCACTATGCGCTGCTCCTCGCGGCGGCGAACTTGGCCATCATCGTGCCGACGTTCCTCGGGGGTACGGGGCCGTTCGAGTGGGCGGCTACACTCGTGCTCGTGGGCGCTGGGGTGGCCGATGGGGTGGCGGGCGCGTACTCCTTCGTCGCCCACCTCGTCATCTTCCTTCCCACCACGGTTCTTGGGTTCCTTTTCCTCTGGGCGTTCGGCGTTTCGTTCGCCCGGGTCGCCCGGGCCGAGTCCGTCGATCGGGAGTCGGTGGCCGTCCCGTGAGGGTGGGGATCGTCGGAGCTGGGGTTTGCGGGCTCGCGGCCGCGAAGGTGCTGCAGGAGCGCGGGCACGAGGTCACGCTCTTCGAGGGCCGGCACGAGGTCGGTGGGCAGGTGGTGACCTTCCCGGTGGGAGGCACCCCGCTCGAGTGCTTCTACCATCACCTCTTCACGAACGACACGACCGTCGTGCGCTACATCCGCGAGCTCGGGCTGGAGCAGCACCTGCGCTGGATCCAGCCCCGAAACGCGCACCTCGTCGGCGGCCGCATCTACCCCTTCGTGACGCCCCTGGACCTCCTCCGCTTCACGGCGGTGCCCCTCACGGGCCGTATCCGGCTCGGTCTCGTGGCGCTCTACCTTCGTTACCAGCGGAACTGGCGGAAGTACGAAGGGGTCACGGCGCGCGAGTGGATGGTGCGCGCGGTCGGCCAGCGGGCATACGACGCCTTCTGGGGACCGCTCCTGCGCGGGAAGTTCGCGGACCACGCCGACGAGGTCGGGATGGCCTGGCTGTGGGGGAAGATCTACCTGCGCTTTGCCTCCCGAAAGGGTGGGAGGGAGGCGCTCGGCTACCTCGAAGGATCCTTCCGGCGGTACTACCAGGCGCTCGCCGACCGCATCGTGGAGCGCGGCGGCCGCATCCATCTCTCGACGCCGGTGGAGCGCGTCGTCGTCGAGGGCGGCCGTGTCCGCGGCATCCGCGCGGCCGGGCAGCTCTTCGAGTTCGACCAGGTCCTCATGACCACGCCGAACATCATCACGCGGAAGATCGCGCCGGACCTCCCCCCTTCCTACGCCGCCATCCTCGATTCGGTGCGTTACCAGTGGGCGACCTGTCTCGTGCTCGCGCTGGACCGGCCGCTCACGAGCATCTACTGGCTCAGCATCGCCGACGATCTGAAGTTCGTGGCCTGCATCGAGCACACGAACTTCATGCGCCCTGAGGACTACGGGGGGAACCACATCGTGTACCTCTCGAACTACGTCCCGCCCGGCCACCCCGTGCTCGAGATGGAGGCCGAGGAGGTGCTCGAGCAGTATCTGCCGGGCTTGCGGGTCATCAACCCCGCATTCGACCGCAGCTGGATCCGGGAGATGTGGTTCTTCCGCGACCCCGGGGGTCAGCCGATCATCACGACCCACTACTCGCGCTCTATCCCGGACATCCGCACCGGCGTCGAAGGGCTGTACCTCGCCAACACGACGCAGATCTACCCCGAAGACCGCGGCCAGAACTACTCGCTCCTGCTCGGTGAACGCGCCGCCAGGCTCATGGACGAGGACGCCCGCGGGGTGAGCGGCGGCTCGCGGGCTCCCTGACGGACCCGCGGGGGCGCCTTGGCCGAGGCTCTGCTACATTTGCTACGAACGTCACGAACGAGGGGTCCGGCCGATGGCAGCCGAGCCGAGTGTGCGCGAGTTGCGCGAGCTGGTGGCCGAGTTCCAGCCCAATCGTGGTCACCTCCTTCCTGCGCTCCACAAGGTCCAGGACACGTACGGGTACATCCCGAAACAGGCCATCGAGGTCATCGCGAAACAGCTGCGAACGACCCCCGCGCTCGTGTACGGGGCGCTCTCCTTCTACGCGGAGTTCCGCACGGTGCCGCCTGCGAAGACGGAGATCGCCTGGTGCAGCGGCCCCGCCTGCCGGCTCATGGGAGGCGACCGCATCCGCGCGGCCCTCGAGTACACGCTGGAGCTCCCCCTCGGCGGGCACAGCGAGGATCACCGCTACGCGCTCCACCTGGGCCAGTGCAACGGCACCTGTCACGAGGCTCCCCAGATCTGGGTGAACGGCAAGGTGGTCGGCCGGCTTACCGTGGCAGAGGCCATCCGGCTGGCGCGCCGCATCCGGGGGGAGGCATGAACGAGCGGCTGCAGGCGATCATCGACGAGGCGAAGCGCTCCTACGAAGCTTGGCTTTCGAACGGCCGGCCGAAGGTCGCCGTGTGCCTGGACACCTCTTCCCTCGCCCGGGGGGCGGACGAGACGCTCGCGCGCATCCGCGAGCTCGTCGAGCGCGAGGGAATCGACGCCGACGTCGGCATTACCGGCTCGTGGGGCTTCTGCTGGCTCGAGCCGACGGTGACCGTCCGCACGGCGGCCGGCACCCGCACGATCCTGTACGGGGAGGTGACGCCGGACAAGGCGGAGGAGTTCGTCCGCCGCACGCTCGTGGAAAACGGCGAGTACCCGGAGCTCGCCATCGGCGTCGTGGAAGGGGTCTCGAGCGAAGGGGTGCAACCCCTGAGCGAGCACCCGTTCATGAAGGGGCAGGTGCGGCGCCTGATGGCGAACTGCGGCCTCATCGACCCCGAGAACATCGACCACTACCTGGCGCGGGGCGGCTACGAGGGGTTCGCACGCGCCCTCGAGATGACCCCCGAGCAGATCATCCAGGAAGTGCTGGACAGCGGGCTTGGCGGCCGCGGCGGCGGCGGATTCCCGACCGGGCGGAAGTGGGACTTCCTCCGGAACGCCACGGCGGAGCCGCGCTACCTCGTCTGCAACGCCGACGAGGGAGACCCCGGGGCGTGGGTGAACCGCATCCTCATGGAGGGCGACCCGCAGCTCATCATCGAGGGCATGCTCATCGCCGCCCGCGCCACCAACGCGCGGGAGGGGTACATCTACATCCGCTACGAGTATCCGCTCGCCTTCCAGCGCATGAAGAAGGCGGTGGAGCAGGCGTACGAGAAGGGGCTCTTGGGGCGCGACATCGTCGGCTCCGGGCTCGACTTCGACCTCATCGTGTTCCGCGGCGCCGGCTCGTACGTGTGCGGCGAGGAAACGGGCCTCATGTCCTCGATCGACGGCTACCGCGGCATGCCGCGCATCAAGCCGCCGTTCCCTGCACAGGCGGGGCTGTGGAACAAGCCCACGAACGTGAACAACGTGGAGTCGTACGCAAACGCCCCGCTCATCCTCCGCCACGGCGCGGCCTGGTGGAGCGGCGTCTCCGACGCCAAGGACAAGGGCACCAAGATGTTCACCATCAGCGGCGCGGTGAAGCAGGCCGGTTGCGTGGAGATTCCGTTCGGCTACACCGTCCGGCAGCTGCTCGAGCAGTACGGCGGCGGGATGCGCGAGGGGAGCGTCCTCAAGGGCTTCCAGCCGGGAGGCCCGCTTTCCGGCATCTTGCCCGCGAGCGAGATCGACCTCCCGCTCGCCCTCGACCCCTACCGTGAGCGGGGGATGTTCCTCGGGTCGGGAGGGGTCGTCTTCTTCGACCAGCACACGAGCGTCATCGACCTCTGCACGTACTTCGTCGGATTCGCGGAGGACGAGTCGTGCGCGCGCTGCACGACCTGCCGGGGCGGGACCCAGCGCGCGGTGGAGATCCTGCGCCGCATGGCCGCCGGCGGTGGGCGGGACTCGGACCTCCAGAAACTGGAGGACCTCACGCGCACGCTCGTCTGGTCGAACTGCCTCCACGGGCAGTTTGCCCTCACGACGGTGAAGCTGGCGCTGCGGTACTTCCGCGACGAGTTCGAGACGGTGATCCGGGAGAAGCGCGATCCGGCGCGCGCCTTGCCAGGTCTCATCCGCTACGTGTTGAAGAACCCTGGAGCGGAATCGGTGAAGGAGGCCGCCGGCATCTGCCCGACGCGGGCCATCGTTGAAACCCACGCCGGCTGGCAGCTCGACGACGACCTCTGCATCCGGTGCGGCGCGTGCAAGGAGGTCGCGCCCGACGCCATCGACGTCGTGGACCGCTTTGCCGTGAGCGCGCCGCCGGTTGCAGCGGCGTCGAGCTGAGCGGCGCCTTGCGCGCGGCGGCGACAGTTCCTATGCTGCTGCCGACAACCGAATAGCCGAACAGTGCACGGGTGCCCCGTCCGCCTCAAGCGGAGCCCGGTGAGGGCCAGGGGTTAAATGCGAAGCCGGTCAAAGTCCGGCGCTGTCCCGCAACTGTAGCTCGCCACACCGCCAGTGTGGCGGGGAGCCAGGTCGCCAGCCCGTGTACGTGTCCCGGAAACAGCCTTCGAGGAGAGGCCCGGACACACGAGCAGGTTCGCATCGTGCGTTCGCCCCGGCCGCTTCGAGGCTGGGGCGATTTTTTCGCGCCGGCCAGCAGCCGTCGGGTCGGGCTCCCTCGAGGGTTCAGAAACCAATCGAAGGAGGACACATCGACCCGTGGCTCGAATGCGAAACAAGTTCCCGCACATGTTTCTCTTACTGTTGTTGCTCACGGTGGTCGGGCTCGTCGCGGTTGCCTGCGGCGACGACGACGGCGCCGACGGCGGCGGAGCGGCAGCGACGACGACCGGGGCGGCGGAGACGGCTACGGAGCCGTCCGGCAGCTCCAACGGCCAAGCTCAGGCCTCGTTCCCGCTCACGATCGAAGGGAGCGACGGCGTGGCCGTCACTCTCGAGGCCCCGCCGCAGCGCATCGTTTCGCTCTCTGCGCATGCCACCGAGATCCTCTGCGCAATCGGCGCCGGAGACCAGATCGTGGCGGTCGAGCGGTGGGCGAACTGCCCGCTCGGCAGCAACGAGAAGCCGGCGCTCGATGCCTATCAGCCGAACCTGGAAGCGATCGCGAGCTACGATCCCGACTTCGTCTACGTCTTCAGCGACATCGACGGGATCGTGGAGGCGTTGCGGCGGGCCGGGATAACGGTGCTGTACCTCGAGCTTCCCAGCTCCATCGACGGCGTGCTCGAGCAGATTGAGCTGTTCGGGCGAATCACCGGACACGAGAAGGAAGCGGCTGAGCTCGTGCAGTCGATGCGGGAGCGGATCGACGCCGTGAAGGAGAAGATCGCTGACATCGACGTCGGCCCGCGCATCTTCCACGAGCTCGACCCCACGTACTACACGGTCGCGCCGAACAGCTTCGTCGGTGACTTCTACAACATCCTGAAGGCGCAGAACATCGCCGAGGGTGCGGAAACCCCGTATCCGCAGCTCTCCGAGGAGGTCATCATCGAGCGCGATCCCGAGGTGATCATCCTCGCGGACCAGGGCGCCGACGTCACGCCCGAAACGGTGAAGGCGCGCCCAGGCTGGGACCAGATCTCGGCCGTGAAGAACGACCGGATCTGTGCCGTGGACCCTGACATCGTCAGCCGCCCCGGGCCGCGCGTGGTCGAGGGGCTCGAGGCGCTGGCGAAGTGCCTCTATCCGGAGCGGTTCCAGTGAACCGTGCGGGCACGAGGGCGGCCGTCGAGCTCATCCCGCTCGGCGCGGAGGGCGTGGAGCTCCTCCCGGGCGTCCGGGCGCGGGCAGCGCGGGAGTACTACCTTGTCGACTCCGAACACCCGCTCCGCTACGCCGGGACGGCGTCCTGCGGCGGCGGGCTTGGGAGGACCTCGCGCATCCTCTCCCTGCACGTGGACCGGCGGCTGGACTGCGACGTGCCGGAGCGCTTCGCCTACGAGCGGGCGAGGGAGCTGGCGATCCCCACACCGTTCGTCGCCCTGCTCACCGGAGTCGAGAATCACCGTGTCCGGGTGGCACGCGCACGCTTGGCATCGCCGGATCCGGTGTCGGCGGTCGCCCTCGTCACGGCCGGCGGACGGAACCTCTCCGCCGCCGGCCGCTCGCCCGTGTGGACCACGCTCCCTACCGGAACCATCAACGTCCTCGCCATCGTCGACGCGCATCTGCCGGACGCCGCGCTTTTGAACCTCCTCACCGTGGCGACGGAGGCGAAGTGCCTTGCCCTCGCCTTGCGCGGCGTACGTACGCCGGACGGAGAGCCCGCGACCGGAACCTCATCCGATGCGGTGGTCGTGGCGGCCACCGGACGCGGGCCGTCGTACCAGTACGGCGGGCCGGTGACCGTCCCGGGCCATCTCGTGGGAGCGGCTGTGCTCGCGGCCGCCGAGGCGGCGCTCGCAACCTCACGGCTCGGAGCGGGCGGATGAACTGCACGGCCTTCGCGGCGGCGCTCGGCTGGGACCTGGGCTTGGGGGAGCCTCCCCCGGCCCTCCACCCCACCGTCTGGGCCGGCCGAGCCGCCGCCGCGCTCGAGCGGCCGGCTCTGCGCCTCCCCCCGTTCGGCCAGTTCCTCGCGGGAGCCGTGGCGGCTCTCGCGATGCCGGCGTTCGCCGCTGTCGCGGCTCGCTCCGTCCGGAAGCTGCGCCCGCCCGCGGTCCGCACCCTCGTGGCAGCGTGGCTGCTGACCTCCACCTTCTCTGTGCGAATGCTGGCGCGCGAGGCCGGGCGGGTCGCCGACGCCCTGGAGCGCGGGGACGAAGATGCGGCGCGCCGGCACCTGCGCAGCCTCGTCAGCCGCGATACGACGCAGCTCGGGCCGGCCCATCTCGCCTCGGCCGCAGTGGAGTCGCTGGCCGAAAACGTCACCGATTCCTTCGTCGCCCCGTGGTTCTACGCCGTCCTGGGCGGCGTGCCGGCAGCGGTCGCCTACCGCGTCGTCAACACCCTCGACAGCATGTGGGGGTACCACGGCAGGTACGAGTACCTCGGCAAGGTTCCCGCTCGCCTCGATGACGTCCTCAACTACGCCCCGGCGCGGCTTTCGGCGCTGCTCATCGCCCTCGCGGCGGGGCGGCGCGCCCCGGCTGCCTGGGCGGTCGCCCGGCGGGATCACAGGCGCACGGAAAGCCCGAACGCGGGCTGGACGATGGCCGCCGCCGCCGGGGCGCTCGGCGTCTGGCTCGAGAAGCCCGGCGAGTACCGCCTTGGTGCCGGCGGAGACCCCGGCCCGGGCGCAATCCGGCGGGGCACGGAGCTCGTGACGCGCGCCGCTGCCATCGCAGGGTTGATGGCGATGGCGGCGACGGCGGCTATGAGGGGCGGGGAAGGATGACGGGAACGGTGGCCGCCCACGGAGGTTTCACCGCGCGAGAGGCCGCCGAGCGCGGCATCGACTGGCGAGAGGTGCTCGACCTTTCGGCGAACCTGGCGCCCGTCCCCGCGCCCGCCATCCTCCTGGAAGCCGCCCGGCGCGCGCGGCTCGACCGGTACCCGGACCCCGAGTACCGCGCACTGCGCGAGGCGCTGGGCGAGCTCCTCTCGCTCCTGCCAGAGTGCGTCGTGCCCGGGAACGGCGGCGCCGAGCTCATCCACCTCATCGCCCGTCTCTGGCTGCGCCCGGGGGACCGCGCCCTGATCGTCGCGCCCACGTTCTCGGAGTACGAACGTGCAGCCGCCGCTTGCGGTGCCGAGGTCGAGACGGCCTGGGTCGCCCCTGGCCAGAGCCCGGCGCCCGAGCATCTCCTGTGCCGGGCGGAGGCCGTTGGGGCAACGCTGCTCTTCCTCTGTAACCCGAACAATCCCACCGGCTGGCTGCTGCCCGACGTCGGGGAGCTCCTCCGCGCAGCGAGCCCGCCGCTGCGGGTCGTCGTCGACGAGGCGTACGCAGACTTCGTGCCGGGCTTCCGGTCGGCCGCCGCGCTCGCCTGCAGCGATGGGCGCCTTGCGGTTATCCGCTCCTTCACGAAGTGCTTCGCGCTCCCCGGCCTGCGGCTCGGATGCGCTGTGGCCGCTCCGGAGGTTGCCGGGGCGCTCCGGAGGCTCCAGCCGAGCTGGAGCGTCAACGCCGCCGCAGAAGCGGTCGGCCGTGCTCTGCCGGTGGCGCGGCAGCACCTCGACCGCGTGCGGGAAGAAGTGGCTGCCGCGAAGGCAGAGCTCGTGGAACGTCTCCGCCGCGAACGGTTCGACGTGCTGGCCGGTGCGGCCAACTTCGTGCTGCTCCGGGTGGGCGATGCGGCGCGCTTCCGCGAGCTGCTGCTCGACGAGCGCGTGTGCGTCCGCGATTGCCGCTCGTTCGGGCTCGCTCAGTGGGTGCGGATGTCCGTGCCGCATCGCACCGCCGTGGACCGGACGGTGCGGGCGCTCGTCGCCGCAAGGAGGCGGATGGAGGAGGAGCGTTGAAGAAGGCGCGGCTGCTCATGGTGCAAGGGACGGCGAGTTCGGTGGGGAAGAGCGTCATCGTCACCGCCCTGTGCCGGATCTTCGCCCAGGACGGGGTGCGCGTGGCGCCGTTCAAGGCCCAGAACATGTCGCTGAACGCGGCCGTGACGCCCGACGGGTGCGAGATCGGCCGGGCCCAGGCCGCGCAGGCGGAGGCCGCCGGGCTCGCCCCGACCGCCGACATGAACCCGATCCTGCTCAAGCCTGAAGGCGGAAGGCGTTGCCAGGTGGTGGTCCAGGGGCGGATGTGGCGTGATGCGCCGCCGCTCGGCTCGCCGGACTACGCTCGGGTGCTCTGGCCGTACGTGGTCGAGTCGCTGGAGCGGCTGCGCTCCGATTTCGAGCTCGTCGTCATCGAGGGGGCGGGCAGCCCGGCCGAGGTGAATCTGCGCGATACCGACCTTGCCAACATGCGGGTTGCGCGGGAGTTCTCGGCTCCGGTCATCCTCGTCGGAGACATCGATCGTGGCGGCGTGCTCGCGCACCTCGTCGGGACCCTGCAGCTCCTGCTCCCGGAGGAGCGGGCGCTCGTCCGCGGCTTGCTGATCAACCGGTTCCGGGGCGATCTCGGGCTGCTCGCCCCTGGCCTCGAGTTCCTCGAGCAGTACACGGGGAAGCCCGTGCTCGGTGTCGTGCCGTTCCTCGACCACCTGCGCGTGGCGCCGGAGGATTCCGTGGAGCTCGAGCGGCGGCCGCGGCCCCGCCAGGCCGCCGGGGTCGACGTGGCGGTGATCCGGCTGCCCCGAATCTCGAACTTCGACGAGTTCGACGCGCTCGAGGCGGAGCCGGACGTGCGCCTGCGCTTCGTCGCAGCGCGGGACGAGCTTGGGGACCCGGACCTGATCATCCTGCCCGGGTCGAAGGCTACGTGCCCCGACCTTCGATTCCTGCATGAGACGGGGCTGGCGGAAGCCATCCGTCGGCTCGTCGCGGAGGGCGCGTGCCTGGCCGGCATCTGTGGCGGCTTCCAGATGCTCGGCACGCGCGTTTGCGATCCGGAACGCGTCGAGTCGGAGCTGCCGGCCGAAGAGGGGCTCGGCTTCTTCCCGATGGTCACCGTCATGTCGCCGGAGAAGGTCACGCGGAGGGTCGAAGGGCGGGTGCATACCGCTCGCGGCCTGCTTGCGCATGCGGGCGGGCTCGCCTTCCACGGTTACGAGATCCACGTCGGCCGCACCGACCTCGCGGAAGGAGTGGATCGGCCGCTCCTCATCGCCGCAGGGGACGGGGAGCGTGCGGAGGGCGCGCTCGACCCGTCGGGGCGTGTGTTCGGGTGCTACGTGCACGGGTTGTTCGAGAACGATGCCTTCCGGCACGCCGTCTTGCGGGCGGTGCGCGAGCTCCGGCGGCCCACAGCCCGCGACGCGGCGTTCGCACCGTTCAGCCGCGAGTCGGAGTACGACCGGCTGGCGGACGCGGTCCGGGCGAGCGTGGACCTGGAGCGAATCCGGCAAATCGCGGGGGTGGGACGATGACCGGAGGAGAATGGGCGCCGAACGTTGCCCTGCCGGCACACTGGCGGGGTCCGAGGGCGCTCCTCGCCCTCCTCATCTCGGCCGTCGCCTTCGTCGGCGCGGTCATCGTGGGGACGGCGATCGGGCCGGCCTCGCCCGGCGTCCGCGAGGTCGTCGAAGTGCTCCTCGACCACCTCGGCATCCGGGACGCCGGAGTTCCTGCGGTCACCGATCGCATCGTCTGGGAGATCCGGCTGCCCCGGGTCCTGCTCGCCGGGATCGTCGGGGCGACCCTCGCCTACAGCGGGGCTGCCTACCAGGGGGTGTTCCGGAATCCGCTGGCAGACCCCTACCTTCTCGGAGCCGCGTCGGGGGCCGGGCTGGCGGCGACGATCGTGTTCGTCGCGCCCGTCCCAGCCCTCCTCGGGCCGGTGAGCCTGGTGACGCTGGCTGCGTTCACCGGCGCGGTAGCCGCCGTGGTCGTGACTTACGTGCTCGCCCGGGTCGGTGGGACGACTCCGCGAACGACGCTCATCCTTGCCGGCGTCGCCGTCTCCTCGCTCGCGGTCTCGGCCACGTCCTACCTGATGCTCATGAGCAGGGAGAACACCGTCTCCATCCTTGCCTGGCTACTGGGGAGCTTCAATGACAGCGGCTGGCACAAGATGTGGTTCATCCTGCCGTACACGGTCCCGGCCGCTGCCATCGTGTACGTGCATGGGCGCATCCTGAACGTGCTCCAGCTGGAGGAGGAGCAGGCGGCGCAGCTTGGCGTCGACGTCGAGCGCACGCGGGCGGTGCTGCTTCTCGCGGCCTCCCTGGCCACCGCTGCCGCCGTGGCGGTGAGCGGGATCATCGGGTTCGTGGGGCTCGTCGTGCCCCATGCCGTGCGCCTCGTCCTGGGGCCCGACTACCGGCTGCTCGTCCCCGTCTCCACCCTCGTTGGCGGGAGCTTCCTCATCCTCGCCGACCTCGGTGCGCGCACGCTCATCTCACCGGGCGAGATTCCCATCGGCGTGATCACCTCGTTCCTCGGCGCCCCGTTCTTCCTCTACCTCCTGAAGCGCCAGCGGACCGTGTTCATGTAGGAGGTGCTCGATGCTCGAAGTTCGCGGCCTACACGTCTCGTACGGCTCCCGTCCCGTGCTGCGAGGGATCGATGTCGTCGTCGGCCGCGGCGAGGTGGTTTCGCTCGTCGGGCCGAACGGCTCGGGGAAAACCACGCTGCTGCGGGCGATCACGCGCGTCGTCCCGTGGACGCGCGGCGACGTCCTCGTGGGAGGGCGGAGCGTGGCGCGCCTCTCGCGCAAGGAGCTCGCACGGCTCGTCGCCGTGGTGCCGCAGAGCGTCGTGCTCCCAATCGGCTACACCGCGCTCGAGGTCGTGCTCATGGGGCGGACGCCCCACCTCGGCTTCCTCGCGCACGAGGGCCCCGGCGACGTGCGGATCGCCATGGAAGCGCTCGAGCTCGTCGGGGCCGCCGAGTTCGCGGATCGCCGCGTGGACGAGCTCTCCGGGGGCGAGCGCCAGCGGGTGGTCCTCGCGCGCGCCCTCGCGCAGGAGGCCCCGGTGCTCCTCTTGGACGAGGCAACGGCGAACCTCGACATCGGGCACCAGATCAGCACGCTCCAGCTCGTCCGCCGTCTCGCCCGGGAGCGCGGGTACGCCGTCGTGGCGGCAATCCACGATCTGACCCTCGCAGGGCTGTACACCGATCGCATGGAGCTCATGTGCGAGGGCCGCATCGTTTGTGGTGGACCGCCGCGCCACGTCCTCGAAGCGCAGCGGCTCGCGACCGTATACGGCGCGGCCGTGACGGTGCTCTGCGACGATTGCTTGCCCGGCCCCGTCGTCGTTCCGTACGCGGACGGCGCGGTCGCCGTGGCGGACGCGTCATGAGAGGGAGGAGAACGGGTGATGGACGAGCAGCTGCGGGCGATCGTGGGGAGCATCGAGCCGCTTGATGAGCGCGCCATGGAGCTCGCGCGCGCCCGCCTCGATCGCCTGACCAAGCCGCCGGGGAGCCTCGGGCGCCTCGAGGAGCTCGCCGTGCAGGTCGCCGGCATCACCGCCAGCGGGCGTCCGCGGATCGAGCGTAAGGTGGTGTTCGTCTTTGCCGGCGACCACGGCGTGGTTGCCGAAGGCGTTTCGCCTTACCCCCAGGTCGTGACCGCGCAGATGGTCGCCAACTTCGTCCGTGGCGGCGCGGCGATCAACGTCCTCGCCCGCCGCGCGGGCGCCGACGTCGTCGTGGCCGACCTGGGGGTCGCGGCAGCCGAGTACCTCCCTCCCGCAGGGTTCGTCTCCCTGCGGATCGGGGCGGGCACGCGGAACTTCGTGTCCGGGGACGCGATGTCGCGAGAGGAGGCGCTGGACGCGATTCGCTCCGGGTACGACCTTGCCGCCCGAACCGTGGCGCCGCGCGCGACGCTCGTCGGGCTGGGCGAGATGGGTATCGGCAACACGACTGCGAGCAGCGCCATCGTGGCCGCGTTGCTCGGATGCCGGCCGGGCGACGTGGTCGGCCCGGGCACCGGCCTCGACCCTGAGGGCGTGCGGAGGAAGGCCGCAGTCGTCGAGCGCGCGCTCCAGGCGCGAGCTCCGAACCCGGAGGATCCGCTGGACGTGCTCGCGAAGCTCGGGGGATTCGAGATCGCCGGGCTCGTCGGCGTCGCGCTCGCCGCAGCCGAACGGCGTGTGCCCGTCCTCGTCGATGGGTTCATCAGCGGCGCCGCGGCGCTCGTCGCCGCGCGTCTCGCCCCTGCTATCCGCCCGTATCTCATCGCATCCCATTGCTCGGCGGAGCCAGGCCACCGGGCCATCCTGCGGGCGCTCGAGCTCCGCCCGCTGCTCGACCTGTCGCTTCGCCTCGGCGAAGGGACCGGCGCCGCGCTCGCGATGCCGCTCGTCGAGGCGGCACTCGCCATTCTGGACGAGATGGCGACGTTCGAGGAAGCCGGGGTCGCCGACCGCGGATGAGCCAGGCCCGAAGGCTGCTGGCGGCGTTCTCCCTCCTCACGGCATTCCCGGTCGGTGGGGCCAGCGGCGGGGTGCCCCCGGCTCTGTGGGCCTTCCCCCTCTTGGGCGCCTTCATCGGAGGCATGCTCGTCGGCGTCGATCTGGCCGCGCGCGCCGTCCTTCCGCACGGGCCTTCGAGCTGGATCGTCCTCGCCGCCTGGGTGGCAGCCACCGGAGCCATCCACGTCGATGGGCTCGCCGACACCGCCGACGGGCTGCTCGGTCACGGCACAGCTGCGAAGCGGCTCGAGATCATGGCCGATCCCCGAACGGGAGCGTTCGGCGCGGCCGCCGTGGCGCTGCTCCTGCTCGGGAAATGGAGCCTCCTCGCGAGCCTCGACGGATCTACGCGCACGCTCTCCCTCCTTTTCGCGCCGTTCCTGGCGCGGGCCGAACTGCCGCTCGCGCTGGAGCTCGCCCGTCCCGTCCGCGAAGGCGGGATGGCGTGGGCCCTGGCGCGCGACACGGCTCGCTGGGAGCGGTGGCTGGCGCTTTTCCTGGCATCCGCTGCCGCTCTCGCCCTCTTTCCCGTGGCGTTGCTGCTCGCCAGCGCGGCTGCTGGGACCATCGCTCTGCTCGTCATGGCGGCGAGAAGGGCGGTGGGCGGGGTCACGGGCGATATCCTCGGGGGTGCGGTGGAGCTTGCGGAGCTCGCGGCGCTCGTTGCGGCCGTGATCGCGGCCGAGGAGGGATGGTGGTGAGCGGGCCTCTCCCGTCCGTGGTGCTCATCCTCGGCGGCGCGCGCAGCGGGAAGTCGCGTTTCGCCCAGCAGCTGGCGCGGCGCGCCGGGGGGCCTGTCCTCTACGTGGCCACGGCGGAGCTTCGTGACGAGGAGATGCGCTCGCGCGCGCGGGCGCACCGGGCGGAGCGCCCCCCTACGTGGGAGACCGTGGAAGAGCCGCTGGCGCTCGGGCGCGCCGTCCGCGCCGGGCGCGCGGCCACGGTCATCGTCGACTGTCTCACGGTGTGGGTCTCGAACGTGCTCGAGCGGGCGACGGGGGCGGACGAGCCGCTCCCGGAGGACGCGCTGGCCGACGCCCGCCGCTTCGCGTTCGCGGAGCTGGAGGGGGCCCTCGCAGCGGCGGCCGAGCGCCGGCTGGTGTTCGTCTCCAACGAGGTCGGACAGGGCATCGTGCCGCTCGGAGCCCTCACTCGCGCCTATCGCGATCTGCTGGGCGAGGTGAACCAGTACGTGGCGGCCCGCGCAGGCCAGGTGTACCTCATGGTCGCCGGGCTACCGGTCGACGTGCGGCGGCTCGCCGAGCCGGAGCCCTGATTCGCGCCTGACGTCCGTTTCATTCGACCGAAGTGCCTTGACGGGGGCCGAAGCGGGAACCCACAATTGGGGCGCAGTACGAAGGGGCGATCTGTCCCGGTGCCGCATCCCCTGGAAGGAGGAAGGTGGATTGACAACCGACGCACCGCCGAAAGGCGAGCTCAAGCCGATCGTCCCGCATCTCGTGCTCGGCGAGACGCGGGAGGATGACTACCTCATCGGAAGCCGCTGCAAGAACTGCGGGACCCTGTACGTGGGGCCTCGGCTCTTCTGCGGCAAGTGCAGTTCGGACGGGCCGTTCGAGACGGTCAAGCTGAGCAAGGAAGGCGAGGTCTACGTCTGGTCGATCATCCACCAGTCCGTCCCGTGGGTGAAGGTGCCGTACATCGCGGCCGTGGTGGACCTCCCCGAAGGCGTCTCGGTGAACGCGAACATCGAGGGCATCGAGCCGAAGCCTGAGAACATGAAGTTCGGCATGAAGGTGCGGATGTTCACCGAGATCGTCTCGGAAGACAAGGACGGCAACAAGTACGTCGGGTACAAGTTCCGCCCGGTGGAGTCACAGTAAAGAACGAAGGAGGGACCTGACATGCGCGAAGTTGCGATTATCGGCGTTTCGATGATCAAGTTCGGGCGGTACCCGGAGCGGAAGGTCGAGGAGCTGGCCGCCCGCGCCGGCCTTGACGCGCTCAAGGACGCGGGCGTGGAGATGAAGCAGATCGAGGCGCTGTACAGCGGGAACCTGTACCAGACGAGCGGTTCCGGCCAGCGCATCCTCCAGCAGATGGGCCAGACCGGCATCCCGGTCGTCAACGTGGCGAACGCCTGCGCCACCGGCTCGACCGCCTTCCGCGAGGCGTACCTGGCGGTGGCTTCGGGCGCGTACGACATCGTCCTCGCCATCGGCAGCGAGCAGATGGGGAAGCAGGGTCTCCTTGGCGCGCCGCGAGACCCGGCGACCTCCATCGAAGGGCGCATCGGCTCCTATCTCATGCCGGCGGTCTTCGGCATGGCGGGCATGGAGCACATGCGGAAGTACGGCACCACGCAGGAGCAGTTCGCCCTCGCGAGCGTGAAGAACCACTGGCACAGCACGATGAACCCGCTCGCGCAGTACCAGAAGGAGACGCCGCTCGACGAGGTGCTCAACTCCCGCGTGATCGCCTACCCGAACACGCTGCTCATGTGCTGCCCGACGGGTGACGGGGCTGCCGCGGCGGTGCTCTGCTCCATGGAGAAGGCGCGGCAGTTCACGACCCAGCCGATCAAGGTGGCGGCGAGCGTGCTCACCAGCGATCCGTACACCGACCGCGACCTCACCCTCCCCGACATCAACACCCTGACGCGCAACGCGGCCAAGCAGGCGTACGAGACGGCGGGCGTCGGGCCGGAGGACCTCGACCTCGTGGAGCTGCACGACTGCTTCGCCACCGCCGAGCTGCTCCATTACGAGAACCTCGGCCTCTGCGGCGACGGCGAGGCGGCCAAGCATGTGGCCAGCGGCGCGCCGTGGCTCGGGAACAGGATCCCGACGAAGTACGAGGAGGACGTCGCGCCGTTCGTCGACAAGACCTACCAGCCGAAGTCGAAGGCGGTCGTGAACGCCTCCGGCGGGCTGCTCTCCAAGGGCCACCCGCTCGGCGCCACCGGCGTGGCGAACATCGCGGAGATCGTCTGGCATCTCCGCGGCCAGGCGGGCGACCGGCAGGTCGAGGGCGCGAAGGTCGGCCTCGCCCACGTCATCGGTCTCTGCTCCGCCTGCACGGTGCACATCCTCCAGCGGTAACTCCGCTTCGAACGGAGCCTCGCAGGCCCCCTCCCGCATCGGGAGGGGGCCTGCTCGTCTGCGTCGTACACTGGGCGTGATGTCCGAACGGCCGCTCCCGCCCGCTGCCCTTCGCGCGTTGCGATACTTCGGGATCGAACCGGAGGCCGTGCTCCCGCACCGGGGCCTGGGCGAGGACGCCCAGTGGCGCGCCGAGGCCGGAAGCGGCGCCATCCTCGTTCGCCAGCACCGGTCCGCCCGGTCCGACGGGGCCATCGCCTGGGAGCACGAGCTGCGCCGCTACCTCGCGGAGAAAGGCTGGCCGGCGCTTCCGCCGCTCACGACGCGGGACGGCCGCGACGTCGTCGGCATCGACGGTGAGCGGTACTCCCTGTACCCGCTTCCCTCTGGGCGCCCGCTGCGGCGCCTCTCCCCGGCGATGGCCCAGGTGCTGGGCCGGCTGCTCGCGCGCTTCCATCTCGATGCGCGGCACTTTCCGCGCGACGGCCAACCCGACGGGCTCGGCCGGGCGTGGGAGCTCGATGCCTTCGCCCAGGCGGCGGGCTTCAACGCCCTCAGCGAGCTGGTGGTCGCCTTCTGGCGAGAGCGTGCCGCCCTCGCTTCGAGCTTGCGGAAGGAGCGGTTCCGGCTCATTCGTGACCTGGCTCGCGTGGGGTTCGCCGCGCTCCCCGACGGGGTCGTCCACCTCCGCTTCTGCCGGGAGGCGCTGCTGTTCGACGACGGTCAGCCCGTCGCCCTCCTGGAGTTCGACCTCGCGCACCGGGACGCGCTCGCCTTCGACCTCGCCGCCACGCTCGTGCGCGAGGCGTGGCAGGGGCCCGCGGCCGGCTTCGACGCCCCGCTGGCGCTGGCGCTGCTCGAGGGGTACGAGGCGCTCCGGCCCCTCGAACCGGAGGAGCTGGGAGCCCTGCCCGTGCTCGTACGAGCCGTGGCCTTCTGGGAGGCGGCGCGAGACCTCGTCCGCTGGTGGGACGAGGGCTCGCCTCGGGCTGTTCGCAGGGTGGAGCAGGTGCTCGAGCGGGAGCTCCCCGCGCTCGACGCCCAGGGGCGCCGCCTCCTCGAGCTTCTGGCGCCGTTCGGGCGCCGGCGCTGAGGGGGATTATGGCCGCAGGGCGATCTTCAACACGCCGCCCTCGCGCTTGCGGAAGCGCTCGTACGCCTCCGGCGTCTCCGAGAGCTTCATGCTGTGGGTGAAGAGTGGCCGCATGTCGATGCGGCCGCGCTCGATGAGACGCATGAGGCGCACCATGCGGTCTGTTCCCACCGGGCAGAGGGTCGTCACGATCCGGCGGTGGAGGAAGGTCCCCGTGGTCGGGAGCGTGAGCGTGGGGAACGCGCCGTACACCCCGACGCTGCTCACCGTACCGCCCCAGCGGGTGACGGCGCAGGCGTTCTCGAACGTCTTCTGGTGCCCGAGCGCTTCCACGGCCACGTCCACGCCCTGCTGCCCCGTCAGCTCCATGATCTTCGCCACCGCCTCGTCCGGATTGAGGACGACGTCGGCGCCCATGCGGCGGGACATCTCCTGGCGCTCGGGGATGCCCTCGACGGTGATGATGAGGCCGGCGCCGAGCGCGCGAGCGGCAGCGGTGGCGCAGAGCCCGACGGGGCCCTGAGCGAAGATGGCGACCGTGTCGCCGGTGCGCAGCCCCGCGCGCTCGATGGCGCCGAAGCCCGTCGAGAGGATGTCGCCGACGAACAGGACCTGGTCGTCCTCGAGCGAGTCGGGGACCTTCGCCATCGAGGTCTGCGCCCCGTTGACGAGGAAGTACTGTCCCTGCGCTCCGAAGAGCAGGTTGTTCGGGGCGGCGAACGTCTGGCAGACCTGCTGGTTTCCTTCCTGGCACCGAACGCACGTGCCGCAGCAGAGGAGGCAGCTCACGACCACCCGGTCGCCCGGCTTGAAGGCCGTGACGCCTGCCCCGACGGCCTCGACGACGCCGACGGCTTCGTGCCCCATCGGCACGCCCGCCGGCACGGGGAGCTCGTCGACGATGTGGATGTCGCTGCCGCAGACGCTGCTCAGCGTCGTGCGTACGAGCGCCTGCCCCGGCCCGGGCTCGTCCGGCAACGGGATCTCCTGCATGGCCACGGCGCCCTGGCCGGTCTTCACGCATGTGAGGGACTTCGGCATCGAGAACCTCCTAGCGGGATTCAGGTGTGGGGACGGCGGCGCTCAGAAAGCGCTCGAGCGCAGTATACGCTTCGGGCTCGGTCAGAACCGGGGCGTGGCCCACGTTCGGGACCTCCACGACCGTACAGCGGGGGTGCTCACGGGCCATGCGCTCCGCGGTCTCCTTCGCGAGCACGTCGCTCGCCGCGCCACGGATGACGAGCACCGGGCACTGCAGCCCGCGAAACGCCTCCCACAGGTCCTTCGGGGGCGGCGCCGGCGGCGCCGAGCGGATAGCGGGGTCGAGCTTCCAGACGAGCAGCCCGGTGTCCGCCTTCCGAACGTGCCAGCGAGCGTACTCCGCGACCTCGTCGTCGCTGCGGCCGGCGAGGACGGGCGCGTTCGCCTCGCGATACCAGCGCACCACCGCCTTCAGGTCGGGGAACGCTTCCGGCATCGACTCCAGCATGCGGCGAATTCGTTCCAGGCCGGCGGGGGCGATCTCGGGTCCCACGTCGTTCAGCACCAGGCCCCACACGCTCTGCGGATACGCGTCGGCGAAGAGGAGGCCGATGAGGCCGCCCATGGAGGTGCCGACGATCGCGAACCGGTCCAGCCCGAGGGCGGTGCGCAGCTCGGCGAGGTCGCGCACGTAGACGTCGAGGCGGTACTGGTCTGGCGGGCCCCAATCGCTCTCGCCTCGGCCCCGCACGTCGAGGCAGTACACGTGGAAACGCTTGGCGAGCTTCGTCGCCACGGCATCGAAGACGTGGGCCTGCTGGGTGAGACCATGGATCATCAGGACCACTGGGGCCCCCGGCCTGCCCCGAGCGATGAGGTGGTGACGGAGTCCGTTCGCCGTCACGTACAGGTCGCGCGTGCCCGCGTCGCTCACGTCGGTTCCTCCAGGCGAGCTGGCGAGATTGTAGCCGCGCCCCGCGGCATTCGGTGTTAATCGTTTCGCTGGCCGGAACGGAACCTTGGCACCGGGGGAGGCCCGGCGGCGCGTATGATGACGAAGAGGGATGGCGACGCCGGTCGGTCACGTTCCGGTTGAGGTGGATGGAGGCGGGCGCTTCCGCCTGCGCCGGTCCGAGTTCGAACCCGCCTACCTCCGAACGTTCGAGCCAGGCCTGCTCCGCGCAAAGGTGGAGGAAGCGGTCGCGGCGCTGGAATCGTGCGAGCTCTGCCCGCGCCGCTGCAGGATCGACCGGTTGCGTGACCGCTTCGCCGTCTGCAAGTCCGGACGATACGCCCGCGTCTCGGCCGCCTTTCCCCACTTCGGCGAGGAGGACGTGCTCCGCGGCTGGCGCGGCTCCGGGACCATCTTCTTCGCCTGGTGCAACCTTCGCTGCGTCTTCTGCCAGAACTACGAAACCAGCCAGCTCGGAGCCGGCGAGGAGGTGAGCCCGCGTGAGCTGGCCGCGCTGATGCTGCGGCTGCAGGAGCTCGGCTGCCACAACATCAACTTCGTCACGCCGGAGCATGTGGTGCCGCAGATCCTGGAAGCGCTGCCCATCGCCATCGAGGGCGGCCTGCGCATCCCGCTCGTCTACAACACGAGCGCCTACGACAGCCTCCACAGCTTGCAGCTGATGGACGGGGTCGTCGACATCTACATGCCGGACTTCAAGCTCTGGGATCGGGAGCGGTCGCGGAAGTACCTGCTCGCACCCGACTATCCGGACGCGGCGCGGGCGGTTATCGCCGAAATGCACCGGCAGGTGGGAGAACTGGTGGTGGATGAGGACGGTCTGGCGCTGCGCGGGGTGCTCGTGCGGCACCTCGTGATGCCCGGCATGCTGGACGACTCCCGCGAGATCTTCCGCTTCCTGGCCGCGCTCTCGACCGACACGTACGTGAACGTGATGGACCAGTATTACCCGGCCTGGAAGGCGGCACGGGATCCGCGCTTCGCGGCCATCGCCCGCCGGACGACGAACGAGGAGTGGCGCACCGCCCTGCGCCTGGCCCGCGAGGCGGGCCTGTGGCGCCTGGACACGCGCTGGCGCGCGACGTGGCGAGCCTGGTGACCTCAAAGCTCCGAGATCGGGCGGCGTCCCCGGTAGCCGTCCTCGACGCGGTGCCAGAAGGCGATGTCCGGCTCACCCCACTCGAAGCAGAGGTAGACGACCTCCTCCCCGCGGCGGTAGGGGAAGTCGATGAGCCCCCGCTCGATGTCCTTCACCTCCACGCCGCGCGACGTGATGGCGGCGATCGCCCGTCGCAGTTCGGCCGTGACCTGCTCGAGCGGTCCGGCAGGCTCGTCCTCCGGGTCCGCCGCCGGGATGGGAGCGGGCAGGTGCCCGTTCTGGCGCGCGAGCACTCCCTGTGCCCGCAGGCCGGCTCGCAGCCTCGCGCCTTCCGCCGCGAGCTCCACCATCCGCGCGAGATACGGCCGGATCTCGGCCAGGACACGCTTCGCCTCTTCGAGGCTCTCGAACATCCTGCGACCCGAATCAGACGAAGAGGTGCATCGGCATCTGCACCGGATGGACCGACGACCCGCTGGGGAGCTCGAACACGTCGGCGAGCTCCTCCTCGACGCCCGGACCGACGACGACGTTGCGGCCGATGCGCATGCCCGCGGGGATGACCGCCCGCTTGCCGATGATGGTGATGCCCGTGTTGACGATGTCCGGCCGCTCGCGGTTCGGGGTGTAGTCGTCCCCATGGCCGATGAGCGTGTTCTCGCCGACCGAGACCTCCTTGTCGAGGATGGAGCGGTCGATGACGCTCCCCCGCCGGATGACGCAGCGGTGCTGGATGATTGACTCCCGAACCTCGGCGCCTTCTTCGATGACGGCGCCGGGCGAGATCACGGAGCGGTAGACGCGCCCCTCGATGCGTGCCCCGGGGGAGATGAGGGAGTCGATGACCTCCGCCCGCGGGCCGATGCGCGCCGGCGGCATCGTCGGAGCCGAGGTGCGAAGCTTGACGTCCGGGTCGTCGAGGTCGAGCTCGGGCTTGGGCTCGAGGAGGTCCATGTGCGCTTCCCAGTACGACTGGATCGTGCCGACGTCCCGCCAGTACCCCTGGTACTGGTAGCCGAAGACCCGGTAGCGGCGGAAGATGCGGGGGATGATGTCCCGCCCGAAGTCGTGGGTGCTCTCGTCCCCCATCTCCGCGTCCGCCTGGAGTTCGGTCATGAGGACGTCTCGGTTGAAGCAGTAGATCCCCATCGAGACCCAGGTGGACTTCGGTTCCTGCGGCTTCTCCTGCCAATCGACGATGCGTCCGTTGTGGTCGAGCTCCAGCACGCCGAAGCGGCGCGCCTCCTCCCGCGGGACCGTGTAGACGCCGACCGTCACGTCCGCCGCCTGGCTGCGGTGGTAGGCGAGCATGTTCCGGTACGACGTGAGGTAGATGTGGTCGCCGGCGAGGATGAGCACCTCCCGCGCTCGCGACTCTTCGATCACGTACAGGTTCTGGTACACCGCGTCGGCGGTGCCCTGGTACCAGTCCATGTCCGCCCGGCCGAGGTACGGCTGCAGGATCTGCACCGCGCCATCGGGGGTGTCGAGCCCCCATGCCCGCCCGGACCCGATGTGGTTGATGAGCGACCGGGGCCGGTACTGGGTGAGGACGCACACCTTCGTCAGCCCCGTATTCGCGCAGTTGCTGAGTGCGAAGTCGATGATCCGGTAGTGGCCGGCGAAGACGACCGCCGGTTTCGCGCGCTGCTCGGAGAGGACGGACAGCCGATCCCCCTGCCCTCCGGCCAGGATCATCGCCAGGACGTCGTTCATGGCTGCTCCGGTGCGGGGGTCTGCCCCGATTCTAGCCGCGGAGCGCGGGGCCTGTCAGGCCGCTCGCCGGACCCCCGCACCGGCCCGGTCTCGCTACGGCGTTGCCAAGGCGAGTTCCGTTCGGGCGACCATGGCCATCGCGCAGTCCCGGCAGATCACCGTCGCGAACTGCGCCCCCGCTCCGCCGGCCGGCTCGAGGTCGGCCAGGATGAGGCGGGTGCGCGCTTGACCGGAGCGCCCGCAGAGCGGGCATCGTCGAGGGAGCTTGCGTGGAGCCATTCTCCTTCCCCTTACTCCCCGCCGCACCGTAGTCTTCGCCATCGGCCCGGCTCCGTGAATCGGGTTCGTTCCCTAGGGGAACCCCCGCACGAGGAGAGGAGAACGCCCGAGGGGCGGCTCGTATACTGGGGCAAAGGTCCGGGGGCGCTCCGTGCGAACCGTCCGCCTTGCCCTTGCCCAGGTGAACACGACCGTCGGCGACATCGAGGGAAACCTCGAGCTCATCCGTCGCGCCATCGAGGAAGCGAGGGAGGGCGGCGCGGGGATCGTGGCGCTGCCGGAACTCGCCGTGACCGGCTACCCGCCGGAGGACCTGCTCCTCCGCCGCTCCTTCTGCGAGGCCTCGCGCGACGCCGTGGCCGAGCTCGTTCCCGCCACCCGCGGCATCGTCGCGGTCGTCGGCTTCGTGGACTGGCAGTCGGACAACGCGTACAACGCCGCGGCCATCCTCGCCGACGGCCGCTGGGTGGACACGTACCACAAGCGGCGCCTGCCGAACTACGGGGTGTTCGACGAGGAGCGGTACTTCGCGCCCGGGCGCCGGGTGCCGGTGTACGACGCCGGGGGGTTTCTCTTCGGGGTGAGCATCTGCGAGGACATCTGGTACCCCGGCGCCCCGCTCGACCTGCTGGCGCTCGCGGGGGCGGAGCTGGTGGTCAACATCAACGCCTCTCCGTACCACCGGGGGAAGGTGCCCGCCCGCATGCGGATGCTCGCCACGCGCGCAGCCGACAACCTGCTCGCCCTCGCCTACGTCAACCAGGTCGGTGGGCAGGACGAGCTCGTCTTCGACGGCTGCTCGATCCTCTTCGACGCCGAAGGCCGGCTGCTGGCGCGGGGGCCGCAGTTCCGGGAAGGGGTGGTCTTCGCCGAGGTCGACCTCGACTTCGTCTCGCAGCGCCGCCTCCACGACCCGCGGCGGCGCGTGGAGCTGCGCGACCGGGGGCAGGTGCCGGCGGAACGGGTACCCCTCGGGTTCGAGGTTCCGGTTTCACGGGACGCTCCGCGGAACCCGGAACCGGGACCGCTCCTTTGCGAGGAGGAGGAGGTCTGGGAGGCGCTCGTCCTCGGCACGCGCGACTACCTGCGGAAGACCGGCTTTCGCGACGCGCTCATCGGGCTCTCCGGCGGCATCGATTCCAGCCTCGTCGCCACCATCGCGGTGGACGCGCTCGGGTCTGAGCACGTCGTCGGCGTGTCGATGCCGAGCCGGTACTCGAGCGAGCACAGCAAGAGCGACGCGGCGAAGCTCGCGCAGAACCTCGGCATCCGCCTCCTCGTCATCCCCATCGAGCCCGCCCACGCCGCGATGCTGGAGATGCTCGCCGACGCCTTCGAGGGGACGGAGCCGGGCACGGCGGAGGAGAACCTCCAGGCGCGGCAGCGGGGCAACGTGCTCATGACGCTCTCCAACAAGTTCGGCTGGATCGTGCTCACGACCGGCAACAAGAGCGAGATGGCCACCGGCTACGCCACCCTGTACGGGGACATGGCAGGCGGCTTCGCCGTCATCAAGGACGTGCCGAAGACGCTCGTCTACCGCCTCGCCCGCTGGCGGAACGCCAAGGCCGGCTTCGATCTCATCCCCGAGTCCGTCCTCACGAAGCCGCCTTCCGCCGAGCTCCGCCCGAACCAGGTCGACCAGGACACCCTGCCCCCCTACGAGGTGCTCGACCCCATCCTCGAGCAGTACGTCGAGCTCGACCGCACCGTGGACGAGATCGTCGCGCTCGGCTTCGACCGTGAAACGGTGGAGCGGGTGGTGCGCATGGTGGACCGGAACGAGTACAAGCGCCGCCAGGCGCCGCCGGGCGTGAAGATCACGCAGCGCGCGTTCGGGCGCGATCGGCGGCTGCCCATCGCCGCGCGCGTGCGGTGGTGACGGTTGCCCCCGGCAGCGATGCCCGGCACCCTGTGGCCATGAGTTCCATCGAAGCGGTGATCTTCGACTTCGGCGGCGTCATCGTTCCCGGCGGGGCCGAGCCGATCGCCAGCGAAACCGAGTCCCCGTACGTGCAGATCGAGCGCCGCTTCCGCCTTCCCGAAGGCTTCACCTTCAACGTCGTCTACCTCGAAAACCCTGCCTGGATGCGGCTGCGCGTGGGCGAAGGAAGCTTCGAGGAGTGGTACGAGACCACCCGCCGCCTCGCGGAGGAGCGCGCGAGCCGCGAGGTCGCGGACGCCATCCTCGCCGAGCTCCAGACGAAACGTCCGCCCGTCTTCAATCCCGGCATGGTGGAGCTGGTGCGCGCGCTGCGGGGCAGGTACAAGGTGGGGCTGCTCTCGAACGCTGCCCCGGGCCTGGAGGAGGACCTCCGGGACCACTTCCGCATCGCGGACCTCTTCGACGACATCGTGAACTCGGCGACGGTCGGGCTGGCGAAGCCCCGACCCCGCATCTTCCGGCTCGCGGCAGAGCGGCTCGGGGTGCCGCCGGAGCGCTGCTTCTTCACCGATGACCTCGCCCACAACGTCGAGGGCGCCCGTTCGGTGGGGATGACGGCGCACCAGTTCAAGGGCGTCGAAGGTCTCCTGCAGGCGCTCCGCGCTGCGGGCGTGGAGGTGGAGCTCGCCGCTTGACGGCGGCGTCAGCCGATGCGCTCGAGGAGCGTGCGCCGGTCGATGCCGAGACCGGAGTAGAAGAGCGGGTTCACCTCTCCGGACTCGATGACGCCGCGGGCGATCTCCCGCGCGCCCAGCTCGCTGCTGCCCGCTTCGAGCACCCGCCGCACGGCGTGGTCGAGCGCGGCGCGCGCGGTGGGGCTCGGGACGATGCGGTCGTGGAGCGGCTCGCTCCCGGCGCCGCACACGAGCAGCAGCGCTTCCTCGATGCGCGCCCGGTCCGGGAGTCCTGTCGTGCCGGAATCGCCGAGCGCCAGCAGCGCCCCTGCCAGGAGGTGCTCGGGGGCCTCGATGGCGACGTTCGTCCGCCAGCAGAGGTTCTCCGCTTCCCGCAGCGCTCGCTGCCCATCGCGCGTGAGCCGCACCTGTTCGGCCACGTGCCCTCCCGGCCGGCGGTTCCGGCGCGCTCCATCGTACCCGACGGGAGAGACGGCTGTTCTACGCTTCGAGCGGGCGTCGCTCGGCCGCCGGCGCGATGTCCAGCACCCGCAGCTCCACCCTATCCCGCTCGGCATCCGCGGCCAGCGTGTAGACGATGTCGACCTCATCGGCGAGCTCCGCCTGTCCTTGTCGGAAGGCGATCGCCTCCCAGGTGGCGGCGCCGTCCCGGAGCCGCAGCCGCAGGTGCTGCCCGTCGCTTCCGACCGCCCGCGCGTCCTGGAGCCGGACGCCGCGGCTGAGGAGCACCGGCGCCTCGTTGCCGAAGCCGCAGGGCTCGAAGCTGAGCAGGCCGCGAACCTCCTTCCCGCGCAGGTCGGCGAGGCTGGCGGTGGCGTCGACGTACAGCACCGGCCGATCATCGCGCCCGTCCAGGAGCTCCGCCGCGTACGACTCGAGCGCTTCCCGGAGCCGGCCGAGGTCCTCGACTCTCGCGGTGAAGCCGGCCGCCGCACGGTGCCCGCCGAACTTCACGAGGAGGTGCGAGGCGGAACGGAGCGCGCGCACCACGTCGAACCCGGGGACGCTGCGCGCGCTGCCGCGCGCGAGGCCCTCCTCCTCCGCGTAGACGATGGCGGGCCGGTTGAAGAGCTCGGCGAGCCGGCCGGCGACGATGCCGACCACGCCCGGATGGAACCCGGCTCCGCCGGCGAGGATGAGCGGAGGGTCTCGCTCCTCCAGCTGTTCCAGCGCCGCCGCCAGCGCTTGCTCCGTCAGCTCCTGCCGCTGCCGGTTCAGCCGGTCGAGCTCGTCCGCGAGCGACGCGGCTTGCGTCGGGCGCTCGCAGAGGAGGAGGTCCAGCGCGAGCCGCGCGTGGGCGATCCGGCCGGCCGCGTTGAGCCGCGGGCCCCACTGGAAGCCGAAGACCTCCGCGTTCGGCGCGCCCCGGGTGCCGCTCGCCGCGCCGAGCGCTTCCAGCCCAGGGCGCAGCCCGCGCCCCATCACCGCGAGCCCCTTCGCGACGATGGCCCGGTTCTCGTCCACGAGGGGGGCGACGTCCACCACCGTGCCGAGCGCAACGAGGTCGATCAGCTCCTCCTCCGGGAGCTCCCGGCCGAGCTCGTCGTACAGCGCCCCGAGGAAGCGGTAGGCGACGCCGACCGCTGCCAGCTCGTCGAACGGGTAGGACGAGTCGCTCCGCTTCGGATCGATGTTGGCGACGGCCGGCGGCAGGACCTCCGGCACGGTGTGGTGGTCGAGCACGATGACGTCGATGCCGAGCGTGGCGGCGAACTCGACCTCGCGCACGGACGTGATCCCGCAGTCCGCCGTGATGATCAGGGAGACGCCCCGGCGCCGGAGCCGCTGGATCGCGGCCGTGTTCACCCCGTACCCCTCCTGGAACCGGTCCGGGATGTACCGCGTCACGTGCGCGCCCAATGCCCTGAGCCCGATGCTCAGGACCGCAAGCGAGGTCACGCCGTCGACGTCGAAGTCGCCGTACAGGCCGATGAGCTCCCGCTCCTGCAGGGCGCGCTTCACCCGCGCGACCGCCTCGCGCATGCCCGGAAGCAGGTACGGGTCGTAAGGCGGCGCCTCGTGAGGGCGGTAGAAGCGGCGCGCCTCCTCCCGGGTCGTGATGCCGCGGGCGGCGAGCACCCGGGCGAGGACGGGCGGGTACCCGGGGATCGCGCGTCCGTGTGCGTGCGGGTTGCGCAGCTTCCAGCGCGGCTTCGCTCGTACGACGGGAGCGGCGCCGGTCATGGGACGTACCTGCGGAGGATGAGCGAGGAGTTGTGGCCGCCGAAGCCGAAGGAGTTCGTCATCGCGACATCGACCGCTGCGGGCCGCGCCACGTTGGGCACGTAGTCCAGGTCGCACTCCGGGTCCGGCTCCAGGTAGTTGATCGTCGGAGGGATGACCCCGTTGGCGATGACGAGGGCGCAGATTGCCGCTTCGACGGCACCGGCCGCGCCGAGGAGATGCCCCATCATCGACTTCGTCGAGCTCACGGGAAGGTCGTACGCGTACTCGCCGAAGACCCGCTTCAGCGCCAGCGTCTCCATGCGGTCGTTCAGCGGCGTGGAGGTGCCGTGCGCGTTGACGTAATCGACGTCGTCCGGCGCGAGCCCGGCCTGGGCGAGGGCGAGCTGCATCGCCCGCACGGCCCCCTCGCCGTTTTCCTCCGGCTGCGTGACGTGGTACGCGTCGCTTGTCGCCCCATAGCCGGCCAGCTCCGCCACGATGGGGGCGCCCCGCCTCCGGGCGTGCTCCTCGGATTCGAGGCAGAGGATGGCGCAGCCTTCGCCGATGACGAACCCGTCCCGCCCGGCCGAGAAGGGGCGCGAGGCGGTTGCCGGGTCGTCGTTCCGGGTGCTGAGCGCCTTCGCCGCCGCGAAGCCGGCGACGGAGATCGGCGTGATCGGAGCCTCGCTCCCACCGGCGAGGACGATGTCCGCATCCCCGCGGCGGATCATGTTCGCCGCCTCGCCGATGGCGTCCGCACCGCTCGCGCAGGCGCTCACGAGCGCGTAGTTCGGGCCCTTGGCGCCGAGCCGGATGCTCAGCTGCCCGCTCGCCATGTCCGGCAGCATCATCGGCATCAGGAAGGGGCTCACCCGACCCGGCCCCTTCCTCGTCAGCTCGTCGAACTCCTGCGCCAGGGTCATGATCCCGCCCATCGCCGTCCCCACGATGACCGCCACGCGGGTGGGATCCTCGGCGTCGAGGTCGAGCCCGGCCTCGGCGAGCGCCTCCTGGGCGGCGACGAAGGCGAACTGAGTGAAGCGATCGGCCCGGCGCGCGTCCTTACGATCCATGTAGCGGGTGGGGTCGAAACCCTTCACCTCGCCGGCGATGCGGGACGGGAACCCCTCGGGGTCGAAGAGGGTGATGGTGTCGATACCTCCGCGGCCGGCCACGAGCGCGTCCCACGTCTCGCGCGCGTTCAGCCCGAGCGGGGTGACCATCCCGATTCCGGTGACGACGACGCGCGGCACGACACCCCCTGCGGAAACCGATCAGGTTGCTGAGCAGTATAGCATCAGGCCTGGACGAGCTCGCGCACGACGCGTGGCACCCGATCGGCGAGGTCGCGTGCCAGCAGTCCCGCATCGCCGAGCTGCTCGCGCAGCGACTCGCCCGCGGCCGCGTGCACGTACACGCCCAGCGAGGCCGCCTCGAACGGCTCCTTCCCCTGGGCGAGGTAGCCGCCGATGAGCCCGGCGAGGACGTCGCCCGTGCCCGCGCTGGCGAGGAGGGGGTTGGCGTACGGGGAGAGCCGCACGCGCCCGCCCGGATCGGCGACTACCGTGTGCGCTCCCTTGAGGACGACGACGCAGCCGAAGCGGCGCGCCGCCTCACGAGCGGACGCGATGCGGTCCGCCTGCACCTCCCGCACCTCCCGTCCGAGCAGGCGCGCCATCTCGCCAGGGTGAGGGGTGAGGACACCGTTCTTCGGCAGGCGCTCCGGCCCGTCCGGCAGCGCCGCCAGCGCGTTCAGCCCGTCGGCGTCGAGCACGAACCCGCGCCGGAGGCCGCCCAGGTCCGGCAAGAGCGCCCAGATGAGTGCCCGCGTCTCCTCCGTGTGGCCGAGCCCGCAGCCGACGACCGCCGCGTCGAAGGCTCGGAGCTCCGGGCGAAGCGCCCGCGCCGTCTCGCCCGTGAGGAACCCGAGCTCATCGCTCTCCTGGGGGAGCCACGTCGCCTCGGCCACGAGGGGGGCGATGGCGGGCTGCAGCGGCGCCGGGGCGGCGATGGTGACGAGCCCCGCGCCCGCCCGGTAGGCGCTCGTCGCGGCCAGGGCGACCGCTCCCAGGTAGCGGCGGCAGCCGCCGATGACGAGCACCCGCCCGAACGTCCCTTTGTTTGCATCCTCCGGCCGCGGCGGGAGCGCGGAGCGCAGCCAGCGCGCCGTGAGCAGCTCGAGCGCCACGGAGTCGATCGCATCCGCAGGGATGCCGATGTCGATGACCTGCACCCGCCCCACGTAGGCGCTTCCCGGCGTCTGGTACATCCCCACCTTCGGCAGGCCGAAGGTGACCGTGAGGTCCGGAGCCACCGTGAGCGGGTCCACCTGCCCCGAGTCGGCGTCGAGCCCGGTAGGGATGTCCACGGCGACGAGCCGCGGTGCCGGCCGCCGCGCGCGGGCTTCGCCGAGGGCGCGCAGGGTGGCGCCGAGCGGCGACTGTGGGTCGATCGGGCGTGCCTTGCCGATGCCGAGGAGCCCGTCGATGACGAGGTCCGCGCTGCGCAGGAGCTCCCCGAGCGAGGTCCCGGCAGCGGGTTCTCCTTCGAGGATCGGGACGCCGCGCGCTTCCAGCTCCTGGCGGAGCTCGTCCGCCCGGCGCCCGAGCGGAGCGTAGACCGTCACCTCCGCGCCCCAGTCGGCGAGGTGGCGGGCGGCGACGAGCGCATCGCCGCCGTTGTTCCCCGGCCCCGCGAGGACGACGATCCGGCGCCCTTCGAGGGTGCCGAGCATCATCCACGCCTCCTGGGCGACGGCGAGGCCGGCCTCTTCCATCATCTGCCGTTCGCTGACGCCGGCGGCCATCGCCGCCTGCTCGAGCCGCCGCATCTCCTCGACCGTGACCAGCTTCATCGCAGCCCTCGCTCCTTCACCTGTTCGATCGCACGCCGGCCGACGCGCGGCGTGTCCTCGTCCGCGGTCAGGTACCGCTCGCCCACCACTGCCGCCATGGCGTACTCGCGGGAGTGCGTCATGCTGATCTCCAGGCCGCGCAGGCCGATCTGCTCCGCGCGGGCAGAGGCCCGGCCGTAGAGGAAGACGAGCGGCTTGCCGCGCTTGTTCGGCAGCACCTCGATCTCTCGCCAGCCCACACCCCGCACCCCCGTCCCGAGCGCCTTCATCACCGCCTCCTTGGCGGCGAAGCGGGCTGCGAGCTCCGGCACGCGGCCGCGGCAGTAGGCGAGCTCGTCCTCCGTGTAGATCCGGCGCAGGAAGCGCTCGCCGTGGCGGGCGATCACATCCGCGATGCGGTCGATCTCGATGATGTCGATGCCGAGCGCGTACTTCGTCTCCATCGGGCGCCATCGTACGCAATCCCTCCTCCACGCGCCCGGCGGCGCGGAAGCGGGAAGGGCGGTAGGCTAAGGCCGTGAGCGCCCAGGTCATCGATGGGACCGCCATCGCCGCGGAAGTCCGGCGCGAGGTGGCCGAGCGCGCCGCCCGGCTACGCGAGCGCGGGGTCATTCCCGGGCTCGCGGCGGTGCTCGTGGGCGACAACCCGGCGAGCATCAGCTACGTGAGCTCGAAAGCGAAGGCCTCGGAGGAGGCCGGGATCTTCGCCCAGACCTTCCACCTGCCCGCCTCGGCGACGCAGGAGGAGGTGCTGGCCCTCATCGACGAGCTGAACGGGGACCCGCGCTTCCACGCCATCCTCCCCCAGCTCCCGCTTCCGCCGCAGGTGGACGAGCGGGCGGTCATCGATCGCATCCTGCCGGAGAAGGACGTCGACGGCCTCCATCCCCGGAATCTCGGCAAGCTCCTCCGGGGCGACCTCGACGGGCCGCTGCCCTGCACGCCGCACGGCGTGCAGCAGCTCCTCCTGCGGACCGGGCACGATCCTGCAGGGAAGCACGTCGTCATCGTTGGCCGCTCGACGCTCGTCGGCCGCCCGCTGGCGATCCTCCTCAGCAACAAGGCGCCCGGAGGGAACGCCACCGTCACCATCTGCCACACGGGGACCGTCGACCTCGGCGCGCATACGCGGGCGGCGGACATCCTCGTCGTCGCCGCGGGCCGGCCGAGGACGATCACGGCGGAGATGGTGAAGCCCGGGGCGGTCGTCGTCGACGTGGGCACGAACCGGATCGAAGACCCCTCGCGCAAGCGCGGCTGGCGGCTCGTCGGCGACGTGGACTTCGAGGCCGTGCGCGAGGTCGCTGCCGCGATCACCCCCGTTCCCGGCGGCGTCGGCCCGATGACCATCGCCATGCTGCTCGTGAACACCGTGCGCGCCGCCGAGCGTGCCGCCGGGATCGGCTGACCCCGGTTCCGCCTACCGCGGCGTCCGGCTACGATCGGACACGTGAGCGAACGAAAGGACCGCGCTGCCGGCCTGCTCTCGCGCATCTCTGACATCCTGGTGCGTCTTTGACATCGCCGGCGCAGAGCGGGAAGTAGCCGAACTCGAAGCCGCGAGCGCCGACCCCGCGCTCTGGGACGACCCGGAGCGGGCGCGGTCGCTCATGCAGCGCCTCGCCCGCCTCAGGGAGCGGGTCGACACGTGGCGGGGCCTCGAGCGCCGCGCGCGCGACGCCCTCGAGCTCATCGAGCTCGCCGAGGCGGAGGACGACGAGGAGGTCCTGCGCGGCATCGATGGGGAGCTCGATGCGCTGGAGGCGGAGCTCGAGAAGCGCGAGTTCGAGCTCCGGCTCTCGGCCCCGTACGACAGCCGGAACGCGATCCTTGCCGTCCACGCCGGCGCGGGCGGCACCGAGTCCCAGGACTGGGCCGAGATGCTCCTGCGCATGTACCTCCGCTGGGCGGAGAAGCGCGGCTTCGAGACGGAGATTCTCGACGTCACCGAGGGCGAGGAAGCAGGGATCAAGAGCGCGACCGTCGAGATCCGGGGCCCGTACGCGTACGGGTACCTGAAGGGTGAGGCCGGCGTCCACCGCCTCGTGCGGCTCTCCCCCTTCGACTCGGCCCACGCTCGTCACACGAGTTTCGCGAAAGTCGAGGTGCTGCCGGAGGTCGACGAGCCCGGCGAGGTGCAGATCGACCCCGACGACCTGCGCATCGACGTCTTCCGGGCGAGCGGCCACGGGGGCCAGAACGTCCAGAAGAACGCCACCGCGGTGCGCATCACTCACATCCCCACCGGCATCGTCGTCACCTGCCAGAACGAGCGCTCCCTCACGCGGAACAAGCAGTCGGCCATGAAGGTGCTCGAGGCTCGCCTGCTCGAGCTCGAGCTGCAGCGTCAAGCCGAGGAGAAGGCGCGCCTCAAGGGCGAGCACGTGGACATGGGCTGGGGGAACCAGATCCGGAGCTACGTCCTCCACCCCTATAAGATGGTCAAGGACCACCGCACGGGGTACGAAACCAGCGATGCCGAAGCCGTGCTCGACGGCGACCTCGACGGGCTCATCTCCGCTTACCTGGCGACCCAGGTCGGCGAGGAGGAGCTGGAGCCCGTGGGTGGCCGCGACGGCGGCGATCGCGGTGCTCCTGCTGAGTAGCCTTCCCCTTTCGGCGCGCGCCCAGGCGGCCGTCGAGCAGTGGGTCGAGCAGGAGTACCCCCAGTCGCTCCGCTTCCGCGCCCGCGCCTCCGCCGGCCAGGAGATCGTCGAGGCGGTCCTCCGCTACGAGGTCGTCGGCCGCGGCACCTCCGCCTTCGCACGCGTCGAAGACGTCCAGCCGGCGCCGGAGGTCGAGGTGGAGGCGGTGGTGGAGACGAACACCGGCAACAGCTACATCCCCGTGGGCAGCCGCTTCCGCTACCACTGGGAGTTCGGGCTCGCCGACGGCACGACGGTCTCCGGGCCGGAGGAAGCGTTCGTCTACCTCCCGCCCGATCGCGACTGGAAGACGGTCGAGAACGAGGTCATCCGCGTCTTCTACTACGGGGACCGCGAGGGGCTAGCCGAGGCGTACCTCCAGGCGGGCAGCGAGACGTACCAGCGCCTGGCGCGCGACCTCTTCGGCATCGAGCTTCCCGTCCTGCCGGTGCACGTCGTCCTCTTCGCCACGGAGTCGGAGCTCGAGGAGGCGCGCCCCGGCCGCGGCTCCTCCTTCGACGCCGCCGTCGTGACCTGCGGGACGAAGGTCGCCTCCGACGTCGTGCTCGTCATCCCGGCCTCCTGCGGTACCGGCGACCGCACGGACACGCTCCGGCACGAGCTCGCCCACATCATCAACGAGGCCGCCGGCGAGGGCCCGCTCGGGAAGCTCCCCTCCTGGCTCGACGAGGGCGTCGCCGTCCTCGCCCAGTCGGAGCCGGGGGCGAACTACGCGGGGGCGTTCGAAGCGGCCGCTCGCGTCGGCCGGCTCATCCCGTTCGCGGAGATGGGCACGCCGCCGAACGACGTGCGGCAGGTGGATCTCTTCTACGGCCAGGCGTACGCGATGGTCCGCTTCCTCCTCGACGAGTACGGCGAGGAGGCGCTCGCCGAGCTCTTCGCCACCATCAAGGGCGGGCAGCGGTTCGACCGCGCGCTCGAGGCCGTCTACGGGATGACGCTGCAGGAGTTCGAGGACCGCTTCCTCGCCGCCTACTCCGCCGGCGCGCCCACCCCTACGCCGACGCCTGCCGAGCGGCGGGCTGAGCCCACGCCGACGCCGCCCGTGCGCCGGGAGCTCGTGACCACGGCGGACGAGGAGGACGAGTTCGACCCGGTGGTCGTCGGGGCCTTCGGCTCCGGGCTGCTCTTCCTCCTCCTCGCGGCCTTCTTCGCCCTCTTCGGGGTGTGGAGCCGGACCCGCGCCGCCCAGGCGCCGCCGCCGCCCTCCGACGAGGACCGCTGGCGGCGGCGGCCCTCGGAGCCCGGGGCGACGCCCTAGCGCTCGCCGCTGCGGAGGGCGCGGGCGAGCATCCAGAAGCGCTGCACCGCCGTGAGGTGCGTGAGCGCGGCGGTCGCGTAGACCGCCGCCGCCAGCCAGCCGAGGATGAGCCCGAGCCCGAGGAGGAGCACCCGCTCCTGGCGGCGGAAGAGCCCCTCGCGCAGCATCACCCCCGCCATCTCCGCCCGCGCCCGCACGTAGCTCACGAGGATGGAGCCGGCCAGCGCTGCGTACGCGCCTCCCACCGCCGCCTCGTCCCCGCGCTCTGCGAAGTGCCAGGCGGCGCCCGCCAGCAGCGCCGCCTCCCCGAGCCGGTCGAGGACGGCATCGTACACGGCGCCGAACGGCGTTGCCGTGCCGGTGGCCCGCGCAACCGCACCGTCGAGCATGTCGAGGGCGCTGAAGAGGAGGAAGACGACCCCCCCGATGAGGAGCTCGCCGCCGGCGACGAGCGCCGCCGCCGCGACGTTGCCGAGCAGCCCGAGGGTCGTGAGCGCGTTCGCCGTCACCCCGAGGCGAGCCAGCCCGCGCCCGAGCCGGTCGGACAGCTGCTGGGGGAGGCGCTGGGGCAGGATGCTCACGGCGCCGAGCCCTCCAGCGCCGGCACGCGCCGGCGGGAGGCCTCCACGAGCCGCCACTCCTCGCGCAGCCGCTCGTAGTACTCGAGGACGCGACGCGCGACCCGATCCCAGGAGAAGTCCGCCGCTCGCTGCCGGCCGCGCTCGGCGAGCTCCGCTCGCCGCTGCGGGTCGTCGAGGAGCCCCCGGATGGCGGCCGCCAGCGCCTGCGCATCCTTCGGCGGCGCGAGCACGCCCTCCGCTCCCTCGCGGATGACGTGCTGGAACCCCGGGATGCGGGTGGCCACGACGGGCAGGCCCGCGGCGAGCGCCTCGAGGATCACGTACCCCTGGCTCTCGTTGCCGGTGTTCGGGGCGCAGAAGAGGTGGGAGCTCGCGTGGTACCGGGGGAGCTCCTCATACGGCACGAACCCGAGGAAGTGGACGTCGGGGAGCTCGCGAGCGGCCCGGCGGTAGCGGGCGAAGTTCCCTGCCCCCAGGACGAGGAGACGGAGGTCGTCCCGCTCCGCCCGCAGGGCGGCGAACGCGCGCAGGAGGTACGCCAGCCCTTTCCGCTTCTCGGGCCGGCCCACGAAGAGGATGTTCAGCTTCCCGTCCTGGAACTCCGGGATCGGATCCCGGGGCTTCGACCAGAAGGCGAGGTCGATCCCGTTCGGGATGAGGTTGAAGTAGCCGCGGAAGTAGCGGGAGATGAGCGCTTCGGCCGCCGGCGAGACCGCGATCTTCCCGTCGAGCTTGCGGAACCAGCGGCGGGTGAGCGGCCGCGTGTACCAGTAGAGGAGGCTGCCGCCGTCCCGCGCGGCGTGGAAGGTGCCGACGTTGATCGTGCGGGAGTGCCGCAGGAAGTGGTACGGCAGGAGCGGCATGAGCGGCTCATGGATGTGGACGATGTCGAACCGCTCGCGCTCCAGCTCCTCCTCGACCGCCCGCGACAGCCAGGAGAAGGTGATGCGGGCGACGGACCCGCTCGCGGGCACGCTCCACGGCCGCCCCATGACCGTGACGCCCTCGCCGCCGGCGCCGGCAGCGCCGGGGTCGGACGCAGGGGCGTAGATGCGCACCTCGTGCCCAGCCGCGCGGAACTGCGCGGCCAGCTGGCGGATGTGCGTCTTCACCCCGCCCTCGACGCACCAGTCGTACGGCGAAACGAGCGCGATCTTCACCGCAGCCTCCGTGCCAGGCGGCGCGCCACCTTCCGCGGCGTCGCAGCGAACCCGCGGGCGACTCCCCAGGCGAGCCGCCCGTATCCCACCTCGCGAGCGGAAGGATACCGCACCTGGCCGAAGGAGACGTCGCCGCGGAGGATCGCGTCTTTCAGCTCCGCCGCGCTCCGCCCGGGGAAGTTCGTCCACCCCTTGCCGATGTGCAGCAGGTGATGGGCGTCGCTCGAGCCGACCGCCGGAAGGTGCCAGCGCTCCTCGTTCAGGCGCTTTGCCGCGGACGCGCGCACGCGGCCCGCAGGCGACGGGTTCCCGATCTCGATGGCGTCGAAGTGCACGCCGTCGCGCGCATCCGCGCAGACGCGGTCGATGGTCCGGCGGCCGAGCGAGCGGGTGAGAAAGCTCATCGGGTGCGGGACGATCGCCAGGCCGCCCCGCTCGTGGATCCAGGCGAGCGTGCGTTCGACGGAGCGGAAGATGGGCGGCTCCTCCTCCACGAAGAGTGCGAGCACGTGCCCCTGCAGGGTCGTGACCTCCGCGCCCGGGACGACCTCGACGCGCATCCCGCGCCGCGCCGCCTCCTCGCGCGCCCGCAGGGCTGCGGTCACGTCCTCGTGGTCCGTGATGGCGATGACGTCGAGGTCCGTGCGCTCCTCCACGAACTCGAGTACCGTGCGCCAGTGGGAGAGGCCGTCGGACTCGGTCGTGTGGATGTGGAGGTCAGCCTTCCCCATGGCAGCGGTGAACCTCCCAGAAGGGCTCGAGGACCAGCCACTGGTCGGGATGGCGCCGCAGGTGGCGCTCCAGCAGCCTCGCCCACTCCTGGCACGCTCGCGCCACGGCCTCCTCCAGGGGGAGGTCGGAAGCGACGCGCACCTCCGGCTCGATCCGTGCCGCGAACTCGCCCCTCGCGAGCCGCCAGAAGAACACGGGCACGACCCGCGCGCCCGTCCTTCGCGCCAGCTCCCACGGCCCGCGCGGGAGCCGCGCGCGCCGGCCGCACAGCTCGACGCAGACCCCCGTGCCGGTGAGGTCGCGGTCGGCGACGAGGGCCACGGCGCCGCCTGCGCGGAGCTGCTCGAGGCACCTCCGCACCGCTGCCGCTCCGAGCGGCAGGAAGGTCCCCCCGTGCGCCGCCCGCAGCGCGTTCACGAAGTCCGACACTTCCCTTGGCTGCAGCGGCTCCACCAGGGCGACGAAGTCCGGCCTGCGGGTCGTGAGGAACTGGACGAGCTGGTCCGGATGGCCGAAGTGGGCCGTGACGAAGACGGTCGGGCCCGGCGCGTCCACGAGCGGCAGGAGCTGCGGGTTCTCCACGTACACGTGCGCGCGCTCGAACGAGGCGGGCGGGCGCTTCGGGATGAGCGCAAGGTCGACGTAGTACCGGGCCACGTTGCGGAAGACGCCGAACGAGGAACGGAAGGCGGCGCCGCGGGTGCCGACGACCGGCAGGAGGTTCTCCACGGCCGTGCGCCGCAGCCGGAACCGGACCGCCCAGAGGAGAGCTGCGGCCGCGTCCGCTACCGCGTAGGCGGCGCCAGGCCAGCGCTGGGCGAACGCGGCTCCCGCCCGCATCGCGAGCAGCTTGCGGCCCGTCAGCGGGCCGGCCAGAAGTCGCGGAACATGTACCACTGGTCGGGGTGCGCCGACACGAACCGCTCGCATGCCTCCATCATCCGCTGGGTGAGCTCCTCCGGGGAACCGGCGCCGCGCTCGAGGTCGAACTCGGCCAGCAGCCGCACCCGCCCGGGCCCGATCCGCGGCGCCGCTGCCGCCACGACCGTGGCCCCGCTCCGCAGGGCGAGCCGGGCCGGTCCATCCGGGACCCGCGCCTCGGCGCCGAAGAACGTCACCGGCACGCCGCCCTCGCGGAGGGGACGGTCGATGAGCAGCGCCACCGCTCCTCCGCCTCGCAGCGTCCGCAGCAGCGAGGGCGCGGGGGAACCGAGGGGCACGACCCGTACGCCCAGCTCCTCGCGCTGCCCGAAGACGAGCCGGTCCAGGCGCGGGTCGCCGAACCGCTCCCCGACCACCGTGAGCGGGAGCCCTCGGGCCGCCACCGCGGCCGCGCCCAGGTCCCAGTTGCCGAGGTGCGGGAGGACGATCACCACCCCGTTCGGCCGGGGCGACTCGAGCAGCCTCCGCAGCGGCTCGTCGTCGCTCAGCGCCTCCCTCCGCTCCCTCGCCGGCAGGGAGGGAAGCCGGGCGAACTCGGCGAGGTACTGGCAGTAGTTCACGAACGATCGCCGCGCAACTCGCCGGACCTCGCGCGCGGGCGCGGCCGGCAGCACGCGCCGGAAGTTCCGCTCCGAGGCCTTCCTTCCCCTCGGCCAGAGGTAGAAGGCGGCCGTCCCTGCGAGGGCCGCCAGGCCGTACGAGAGGCGCGGGGGGAGCCGTTCGGCCGCGCTAGTGGTGAGACGCCAGGCGAGGTACTGCACGAACCTCCTCGCTGGAGCCCCCGGCAGGACTCGAACCTGCGACCGTTCGCTTAGAAGGCGACTGCTCTCTCCGCTGAGCTACGGGGGCTCCTACTCGGATTGTAGATGACCGAGGTCGGACGCCCGAGTTGCAGGGTGGCCGCCCGCCCTCCACGATGGCCGCGGAGGAGCCGATGCAGGTCACGCCGAGCGTTCGCGCCGTGCAGGTCCCGGACGACGACCCGATGCATCCCCAGTTCACGACCATCTACCTCGTCGGGCGAGGCCAGACCCTCTCCATCGACTCCGGCGAGGCGGTGGAGCGGTACCGCTGGATGCTGCGCGGCTACCTGGCGGCCCAGGAGCGCGCGGAGATCGCCCTCGCCGCCGTCACCCACCACCACGCCGACCACTCCGGCAACCTGCGCTGGGTGCGGGAGGTGTTCGGCGCGGAGGTGCTCGTGCCTCCCAGGGCGCGCACCCTCTTCCGCGGGAGGCTCCCGAAGCATGGGGTGCGGCCGTTGCGGGACGGCGACGTGATCGAGCTCGACGGCGGCGTCCGTGTCCAGGTGCTCGAGACGCCCGGCCACTCGCGCGACTCGCTCTGCTTCTACCTCGAGGACGAAGGGGTGCTCTTCACCGGGGATACGCTCCTCGGCAGCACGACGACGACCGTCTCCGACCTCGCCAGCTACCGGCGCACGCTCGAGCGCCTGCTGCGGCTGCCGAACCTCCGCGTCATCTGCCCGGGGCATGGGCCGCTCGTGTTCGACCCCCGGGAGCGCATCCGGATGTACATCGCCCACCGGAACGAGCGGGAGCGGCAGATCCTCGAGTTCCTCGCGGCAGCCCGCCGCCCGGTGACGAGCTGGGAGATCACGAAGGCGCTCTACCCCGACATCCACCCGCGGCTGCGGCGGCCCGCGGACAATAACGTCCGCGCCCACCTGCGCCAGCTCGAGCTCGAAGGCCGCCTCCGCGTCATTCCCGGCGTGCCGCGGGCGCGCGACCCGGAGCGGGAGGCGGAGGAGCGGCGCCGGGCGCGGGAACGGGAGGCGATCATCCGTCAGGCCCGCGCGCTGGAGGCGGCCGACCGCCGGGCCCGCATCCGCGCGCAGGAGTCCCCGCCCCGGGAGCAGTGGCTGCGCCCGCCCCGCTTCCACCTGCGGGCGACGAGCTGAGATTCGAGGAGGCCCGACGATGCCCCGGATGGACGAAGCGACCCTTGCGGAGTTCCTCCAGCAGCCGCACATCGGCGTCATCGCCACCCTCAAGCGGGATGGCTCGCCGTACACCGTGCCGGTGTGGTGGCTGTGGAAGGACGGCGTCGTCTGGCTCACGGGCACCTATAGCCGGGTCTGGTGCAAGCACCTCCTTCGCGACCCGCGCGCATCCCTCTGCATCGAGGCGACCGAACCCGTGCCCGGTCACGTGGAGTTCGACGGCGTCGTCGACGCCCTCCACCCCGACGCCTTCGACATCTGGCCGATCACGCGCGAGCTCGTGGAGAAGTACGTGGGCCGCGGCGACCCGGCCCGCCAGCCGCAGGTCGAGGCCTTCTTCGCCAACATGCGCACCGAGCCCCGGCTCCTCTTCCGGCTGCGCCCGCTCGTGCGCCGGGCGATCGACATGCGGGTGTACCGCGGCAAGCGCGCGGACCGGGAGTTCCAGCGCCGGCAGCGAGGGGAGTGACCTTCCTTTCGCTGCCCGGCTCCGCCCGCTAGGATCGGGGAAACGTTCCCATCGGGAAGACTCGTAGCGGACGAAGCACGATATGCCACACGAAGTCCACCGCCGTCTCGCCATCAGGGTCCAGCCGGTCCCGAAGCAGGACCCGCAGGAGCGGATCCGCAACTGGGACGAGGTGTACCTCGGGTACGACCTCGAGCACGCCATGGTGGAGGCGGCGCGGTGCATCCAGTGCCCCTCCGCGCCGTGCCAGGAGGCGTGCCCGGTCCACAACGACATCCCGGGCGCGCTCGCCCTGCTGGAGCAGGGCGACGTCATCGGCGCCGCGAACAAGTTCCGCGAGACGAGCAACATGCCGGAGATGTGCGGCCGGCTCTGCCCGCAGGAGCAGCTCTGCGAGGGCGCCTGCGTGGTCGGGTTCGCCATCCGGCCGGACGGCCGCAGCGAGCCGCCGGTGAGCATCGGCAAGCTCGAGGCGTTCGTGGCCGACTACCAGCGGAAGCAGCTCGGCGGCTGGCCGATGCCGAAGTACCTTCCGGAGCCCACCGGGCGGAAGGTGGCGGTCGTCGGCTCCGGGCCGGCCGGCCTCGCCGTCGCGGAGCTGCTGGCGCTCAAGGGGCACGGCATCACCGTCTTCGAAGCCTGGCCCGAACCCGGGGGCGTGCTCGTCTACGGCATCCCGAACTTCAAGATGCGCAAGGAGATCGTGGACGAGTACATCGAGTACTTGAAGAAGCTCGGCATCGAGTTCCGCACGAACACGGTCGTGGGCCCAGACATCACCATCGACGAGATGTTCGAGCAGGGGTACGATGCCGTCTTCCTCGGCACGGGCGCGCCCGTCGGCAACCGGATGGGTATCGAGGGGGAGGATCTAAAGGGCGTGTACACGGCCACCGAGTTCCTCGTGCGCGGCAACCTCTCGCCCGAGGAGCTCCCGCCCCACTACCGGGAGCCGCTGCCCAAGCCGCGGAACGTGGTCGTCATCGGCGGCGGCGACACGTCGATGGACTGCGTGCGTACCGCCGTCCGCCTCGGCGCCGAGCGCGTCACCCTCGTCTACCGCCGCACCGAGGCGGAGATGCTCGGGCGCGAGGAGGAGCGCCGTCACGCCCGCGAGGAAGGGGTCATCTTCGAGATGCTCACCCTCCCCACGCGCATCGTCGGCGACGAGGAGGGGAAGGTCGTGGCCGTCGAGTGCGTGCGCATGCAGCTCGGAGAGCCGGACGAGACCGGGCGGCGGCGGCCCGTTCCCATCCCCGGCAGCGAGTTCACCATCCCGGCCGACACGGTGGTCATCGCCATCGGTTACAGCGGCGACCCGCTCGTTCCCCAGTCGACACGAGGGCTGCGGACGCGCGCCAAGGCGCTCCTCGAAGCGGATGAGAAGGGCCGCACCACCAGGCCCGGCGTCTTCGCCGGTGGCGACAACGTGAACGGGGCCGACCTCGTCGTGACCGCCCTCGCTGCGGGCCGCAAGGCGGCCGCGGCCATCCAGGAGTACCTCGAGAAACTGCCGCCGCGGACGAAGCCCCTGAGCTGGTAGCGAAATTTACGGTCGGTTTACAGCGCTGGCGCTGTTCCTTCCGTCGTGCCCGTCCGTAGGTAGGAGTAGGAGGCACGACGGAAGGTGAACCGGACACCGAATATCAACCTGCTCGGATCCGCGGGAGCCGACGCTCGCGCCATGGGTTCGGTGGAGACACCGCCCGTGCTGCGCATCCTTCGTCCGCTCAGCTTCGCGCTCTGGTTCGTGGTCTTCGCCGTTCAGGTCGTGACCGTCATCTCCTCCGGCTCGTCCGGGCCCTGGCTGGCGCTCCTCCTCAGCACCGTCCTCTTCGTCGGCGTCCACCTCCAGTACTGGTACGAGGAGTCGGAGCAGGGCCGGAAGCTCCATCACCTGCTCGAACGGATGCGCGGGCGCATCTATGAGGACGAGCTCACCGGCCTGCCGAACGCCCGCCACTTCGTCTTCGAGCTGCGCAGGCAGATGATGCGCTCGATGCGGAACGGGCGCGGCTTCGCCGTGGTCCTCGCCGAGATCATCGGGTTCGACGAGCTGAAGGACGAGCAGCTCCGCGAGCGCATCCTCCTCTCGGCGGCGAAGGCGCTGCGCGCGGCCACCGGCGACAGCGACTTCGTCGCCCGGCTGCAGGGGGCGATCTTCGCCGCCATCGTCGCCGACGACAGCGAGCGGACGGCCGCGGAGAAGCGCGACGCCGTCCTCTGCGCGCTCGGGTCGGCGATCCCGCTCGAGCAGGCGAACGCGCTCCAGCCGCTCGTGACGATGACCGGGTACGAGGGCGAGCTGGAGGTGCGGGACTACCTGCGGCGGGCTCAGCACGACCTGTACGCTGCCCGCGCCCGCGGCTTCGCGCACTACCGGGCGGTGCCGCGGCGCTCCGGGGCTGCCGCCTAGCACGAGGCGCTCGTCCGGGACGGCCGATATCATCGCGCCGTGAACGCTCCCTCGGCGCGCAGGCGCGGCGTGGCGGCGGCGGCGATCGCGGCCGGCGTCACCGTTTCCGGCTCGCTTCCCGCGTTCCTCACCGGCGGCTTGTCGGTCCAGATCCGGGAGGATCTGGACTTCTCGGCGGCGCTCCTCGGCCTCGCGGTGGCGGTGTACTTCGGCGTCTCCGCGGCCGGCTCGGCCTACATGGGCCGGTCGGCGCTGCGCATCGGCCTCGACCGCAGCGTGAGCTTCGCCGCCGGCGGGACGGCCGCGGCCATGCTCGTCGCGGCGGCCGCGCCGAGCTACGGGGTCCTCGTCCTCGCCATGGCCCTGGCAGGGCTCGCCAATGCCATGGCGCAGCCCTCTGCCAACGGCGTCCTCATCCGTGATGTGCCCGAGAGCTGGCGGGCGCTCTCCTTCGGCATCAAGCAGTCGGCGGTCCCGACGGCGACCCTCCTGGGCGGCCTCGCGGTGCCGGCGGTGGCGCTCACCATCGGCTGGCGCTGGGCGTACGTGTTCGCCGCCGGCGGCGCGCTCGTCGTGGCGGGAGCAGCCTGGCGGCGGCGCGTCGCGGCGGAAGCGGCGGGCGGGCATGCGGAGGGCGACGGCCGCGCGCTCGAGTACGCCCCGCTCCTCGTGCTCGCCGCGAGCGCGGCCCTCGGCGCGGCGGCGGCCAGCACCCTGGGCACCTTCGTGACGGCTTCGGCGGTCGACCTCGGGGTGGGCGAGGCCGCGGCGGGCCTCCTCCTCGCCATGGGCAGCGCCCTGGGGATCGCAATGCGGCTCGCGACCGGCTGGTACAGCGACCGGAACCCGCGCGACCCCCTCACGCTCGTCGTCGCGCTCCTGGCGGGGGGCACGGCCGGCTACGCCCTCATGGCGGCGCAGGCCGTGCCGCTCTTCGTCCCCGGCGTCGCCCTGGCGTTCGCGCTCGGGTGGTCCTGGCCGGCGATGTTCCACTTCGCCGTCTCCCGCCGCTACGGGGTCGCGGCTGCAGCGGCCACGGGGGTCACGCAGAGCGGCGTTTACGTCGGCGGGGTCGTGGGCCCCATCGCCTTCGGGCTCATCGCCGAGCACTTCTCCTACGGGGCCGCCTGGGCGGCTTCCGGGCTCTCGTGCGGCCTGGCCGCCGCCGGCATGGCCCTCGGCCGCTGGATGCTCGCCCAGCGCCCCGCCCGGCCCTCGGCCCTGCCAACGCCGGAAGAGCTCCGCTGACTACTGCCACTCCTCGCTGCTGGGCGGGAGCGAGAGTCCGGCCCAGCCCTTCTCGAGCGTCACGGGACCGGCGGCGGTGATCCGCTTCTCCGTCATCCACCAGCGCCCGTCGCGCCGCTCGAACCGGTCCTCGTAGTTCCCCCAGCCGATGCGCGAGCGGCCGTGGGCCTCGTAGGTGAAGAGGAAGTAGGCGCGGCAGCGGGCGGTCTCCCCCTCGATGCGCGAGTGGAGGTTCGTCACGTAGTGGCGCCGGTTCCGCCAGCCCCGCTCGTGGCAGTACTCGCGGAACCAGGCGAGCACCTCGGCCCGCCCGCGGCAGTCGACCCCGCCCGGCTCGAGCAGGAGCCGCGCGTCTTCCGCGAAGATCTCTTCGAGCTGTTCCACCCGCCCTTCGTCGATCGCCCAGGCGTACCGCGCCTCCAGCTCCGCGATCTCCAGCTTCGCTGCCACGACTTCCGGCGTATCCATCGCTCCCTCCCTCCGGTGCCGTCGGCGAATCCTACGCCCGCGCGCCGCGCCGGTCAGGGTGCGTCTCGGGCTCGGCTGCTGCCGGGGCGCCGCCCCGGCGCACCCCAGCCTTGTCCTCCCTTGCCTCCTTTGGGGGGAGAGGGACCGAGGGTGAGGGGGCCACCCGCGGCCAACTACCGGCTCCTCTCGTCGGGCGACAGCGGTTGCTATGGCCACCGGCCGCCGCCACACCGCCGCCGGAGTGGCGCCTGCTGTCGCAGGCGCGCCCCCTCACCCTGTTTCCCTCTCCCCCGGTGGGGGAGAGCGACGGTCTCAGGTGGTGGGTGATCGTTTCTTCACACTCAGGAGTTCAATCCTGCAGGCGTGACCTGCGGTGCCGGCGACCACGGCCTCCCGTCCCGAATCATCGCGTTGA
>FWWM01000095.1_pt1:62500-95083 | contig 95083 bp, 85 predicted proteins | sample 2228351 | NCBI WGS metagenome assembly FWWM01 (sample SAMEA103939774, study PRJEB20133) | metagenome | reverse complement strand
AACGGGCATACCCTTCTCGAAAACACAGAGATCATTAAAATAGAGAGAAACCTTCGAAGGATCAAGAAGAACTCCAGAACGCCCAACAGCTGCAATGACTCTTCCCCAATTGGCATCCTCACCATAAAAGGCGGTTTTTACAAGGGGAGATTCTGCTACAGTCTTAGCAATTCTTTTCGCATCCTCTTCTGAAGGGGCACCAGTAACAAGAATCTCTATGAATTTGGTTGCCCCTTCACCATCCATAACAATTTGATGGGCAAGATCCATTAGCACTGACTCAAGATAACAATAAAATATAGAATACTCCTCTTGTTTTAAATCCCCTATAGAGGTTCTACTCCTACCACTTGAAAGTAGAAAAACCGTATCATTTGTGCTGGTGTCGCCATCAACAGAGATGGCGTTAAAAGTTTTTGAAACAGCTTCCTTTAGAGCCTTCTGCATAATAGGAGCTTCTATACTTATATTAGTGCACACAAAACCAAGCATAGTAGCCATATCGGGTGCAATCATGCCAGAGCCTTTAGCAGTGCCTCCTATCAGGATTTCTTCGCCGTTTATGTCAAATTTTACACTTGAAAGCTTTGGCACTGTATCAGTGGTCATAATGGCTTCTGCAAGAAGATGCCATTTATTCGGGGCAAGACCTGAAACCAACCCATCCATAGAGGAAGCTATGACATCAACATTTATCTGAGGACCTATAACACCAGTAGAAGCAATAAGGACGGATTCTTTTTTTATACCAAGGGCTTTGGCAACAATTTCAACGCTTTGCTCTGCCCTTCTGAGCCCCTCACTGCCGGTGCAGGCATTGGCAATACCTGCATTAATCAAAATGGCTTTTATGGTTGAACTATTCTCAGCAAGATGCCTTTTAGAAAGTATAACAGGAGCAGCGGAGAAAAGATTCTTAGTAAAAACTCCTGCAGCGGAAACCCCTTCCCTTTCTTCAGCAAAAATCAAGGCAAGATCAAGCCTGTTTTTATACCTCATTCCAGAGGCTACAGCATTTACCAAAATCCCAGGAATTTTAAAATCTTTTGTCCTACTTACCGCAACATTTCTTATATTTTTTGCCACTTCCGCAGGGACATGGTTCATTTCTTCCCACCTTCTGTTTATGTTTTACCTGTTTAGGTTGGCTACTTCCACCACTTCCGCTGTAATAAAGAGGTTGAGATTCTTGCTCTTTCTTAAGCTCATCAACTTCCTCTTCCCGGCGTATCTGTATATGAAAGAGCATTCTTACTGTATCTCTTTTAATTCGATGTATCATCTCTTCAAAGAGTTGATGAGCTTCCCTTTTGTAAGCCACTAGAGGATCTTCCTGGCCGTAACCACGAAGCCCTATCCCTTCCTTCAAATGATCCATGCTAAGAAGGTGATCCTTCCAGTGGTTGTCAACATTTTGAAGGAGCACATAGCTTTCTAGCTGTCTCATCACAGAAGAGCCAAGTTCCTTTTCCCGATCATCGTATCTTTTAAGAGCCTTTTCAACAATAAAATCAATCACATCATTTAAGTTTCTAAAATTTACATCAGGACCCTTACCGTTAAACTCGGGAGGAGAACCAAAAAGAGCCCTGTATTCCTTCCCTATGCCTTCCCAGTCCCACTCTTCAGGGTGAAGCTTTTCATCGCAGTATTGATAAACTATATCCCCTACAAGATCCCTTATCATATCCTCAATAGCATCCCTTAGGTTTTCACCTTTAAGGGCTTCTCTTCTTTGCTTGTATATTATTTCTCGCTGGATATTCATTACATCGTCATATTCTAGAAGCTGTTTACGGATGCTGAAGTTATGGGCTTCCACTCGCTTTTGGGCATTTTCTATGGCTCGGCTTACCATTCGATGCTCTATGGGCTCATCTTCCTTCATGCCAATCTTTTCCATAACTTTAGAAACCCAATCAGAGGCAAAAATCCTCATAAGGTCATCCTCTAAGGAGAGATAAAACCTTGAAGAACCTGGATCCCCTTGCCTTCCAGCTCTTCCACGCAACTGATTATCGATGCGCCTTGACTCGTGGCGTTCCGTGCCTATCACATGAAGACCACCAAGTTCCGCAACACCAGAACCAAGGATTATATCGGTTCCTCTACCCGCCATGTTGGTGGAGATGGTAACAGCATATTTTTGCCCTGCTTTAGCAATGATTTCTGCTTCCTTCTCATGATGCTTCGCATTAAGCACCTGGTGGGGAATTCCTTCTTTTTTAAGCATCTCACTCAATTTTTCCGATTTTTCTATACTTATCGTTCCAACAAGGACAGGTCTTCCCTTCTGATAAAGCTCCTTGATTTCCCTTACGACTGCTTTGAATTTCTCTTTCTCAGTCCGATATATACAATCGGGATAATCAATACGAATCATTTTCTTGTGGGTTGGGATAACTATTACATCAAGCTTGTATATGTGAGCAAACTCTTCAGCCTCTGTAGCTGCAGTGCCCGTCATCCCTGCAAGTTTTTCATACATCCTGAAGTAATTTTGGAAAGTAATAGTAGCAAGGGTCTGATTCTCCCCTTCTATCTTAACTCCCTCTTTGGCTTCAAGAGCCTGATGAAGACCATCACTATAGCGCCTTCCAGGCATAAGGCGCCCCGTAAACTCATCGACAATTACGACCTTGTTAGATTTAACAACGTAATGGACATCACGCTTGAAGAGATAATGAGCCTTCAGAGCCTGATAAACATGGTGGAGAAGGTCAATATGTTTTGGGTCATAGAGATTCTCAACCCCTAGAAGGTCTTCAACTTTGGCAACACCTTCTTCCGTTAAAGTAACAGCATGGGCTTTTTCATCGATGTTAAAATGAACTCCTCTGGATAGCTTGGGAATGATGCGATTTATCCTATAGTAGAGCTCTGTAGATTTTTCAGAAGGTCCTGAAATAATAAGAGGTGTTCTTGCCTCGTCTATAAGAATACTATCTACCTCGTCCACTATAGCATAATGAAGCTCCCTCTGAACCATATCTTCAAGGCGGAATTTCATATTATCTCTTAAGTAGTCAAAGCCAAACTCATTGTTGGTTCCGTAGGTAACATCGCAAAGATAAGCCTTTTTTCGCTCACTATCGTCCATTCCGTGAACTATACAGCCTACAGAAAGACCTAAGAACTTATAAATTTTGCCCATCCACTCGCTATCACGCCTTGCGAGATAGTCGTTTACAGTAACTACATGGACTCCTCTTCCAGTAAGGGCATTAAGATAAACGGGCATGGTGGCAACAAGGGTTTTACCCTCACCGGTTTTCATCTCGGCAATCTTTCCCTGATGAAGCACAATGCCACCAACAAGTTGAACATCAAAAGGTCTTAAACCCAGCACCCTTCTTGATGTCTCCCTTACAACTGCAAAGGCTTCAGGAAGAAGGCTATCAAGAGACTCGCCCCTTGAAAGCCTTTCTTTAAACTCGGCAGTTTTTGCCTGGAGCTCACTATCGGTAAGCTTCATCATCTTCGATTCAAGGCGGTTTATGCTATCAACCAAGGGAGCCAGGCTTTGAAGATATCTTTCGTTGTAAGACTTAAAAATTTTTCTGAATATCTTAAGAATCATAGCTGGCTCTATCACCCTCTAAAAAGGTAGCCCACTAAACCGTGGGCTTTTAATCAATCATTTTTAACATAGCAACTTCATCACAATCTGGAAACTTGGGACATTTCAAACAATCAACCCATATCTTCTGAGGAAATATATCTTTATCAACCACAGAAAACCCCATCTTTTCAAAAAAATCCTTTTCGTAGGTAAGTACAAAAACCCTTGGGAGACCAAGTTTTCTGGCTTCATCTATACAGGCTTCAACGAGCATCCTGCCAATACCTTTTCTTTGAAAATCTTTTCTTACCGCAAGGGAGGCTATCTCTGAAAGATCCTCCCAGATTATTTTAAGAGAGGCACAACCAATGATTATACCATTTTCTTCAGCCACAAAAAAATCTCTAACCCTGGCATAAAGTTCACTTAAAGACCTAGGAAGAAGTTTTCCTTCCTGGGCAAAGGGCATAAGAAGACTGTGAATCTCTTTGACATCGCTTATCTTTGCTTTTCTTACCATTTCAGCCTTCCACCATCATGATAAACGGTCATCTGCCCACCTCTAACATAACCAACGAGGGTCATGTTGAGAGTAACTGCAAGCTCCACAGCAAGCCTCGTAGCGGTATGTCTGCTTACAAGTATGGGCACTCCAGCCTGAGCCGCTTTAATGACAACCTCCGAAGTAAGTCTTCCGGTGGTAACAATAGCTTTATCGGAAAGGTCTATCTCATCCAGAAAGGCTCTGCCAATAAGCATGTCCAAAGCATTATGACGGCCTATGTCGCATCTAAAGAGAAATCCCTTTCTGCTTTTTTCCACTTCCCCATAACTATTGCCAATTAAGGAGTTATGGACACCATGGGTCTTTTTATAAACTTGGCTGAAGCTATTAAGTTTTTCCATCAAAGTCCAGATAGTGCTAACATCTAAAGTCACAGAATTTTCCATAGGTCTTTCAAGAAGTTTATCCAGCACATCGCAAAGGACACTTCCCTTGGCACACCCAGAGGTTATTGCCCTTTTAAGCCAGAATTTTTCACTTGAGCCTCTTTCGCCTTCATAGATTATATTGACAATACCCTTTTGCTTATCAACCTGAACATCTTTAAGAAGATTTCTCTCCCTTATCCACCCTTCCGCTATGAAGAAACCAACAGCTAGTTCATCCAGATGATACCCTGCACATAGAAGAGTTATCATCTGCTCGTTATTAAAAAAAAGTGTTACGGGAATCTCTTCAACAACCCACTGTTCCGTAAACTTTGGTGGTTCTCCCTTACGAAGGATAACCACGGGAAGGGAAACAGCAGGTTCTTCTAAAACCTGGTGAAATTCCTTATTCTCCATTTCCTGTAGTCCGATAAAATCTTTCTATGATCAAAAGCGATAACCTCGGGTAACCCATCTAGGCTAAAAAGGGCGCAGTTTTTCGCATCATCGGCAGGTCTAAGTATGGCACTTTCTTCATCTAAGACTTCGCCAATAAAAACAACTGTAACGGTATGATGTCTTGGATCACGGGAAGGGTCAGAATAAGCTCTGAACTGAGTAATCTTTTCCAGTCTAAGCCCTGTTTCCTCGAAAGCTTCCCTTAAAGCAGCCTCTTCAAGGGATTCTCCATAATCAACGAAACCTCCAGGAAGAGCCCACCCATAAGGGGGATTTTTTCTTTCTACAAGAACTACTCGGCCATCCCTAAACTCTATTATTATATCAACCGTAAGAAATGGGTTTCGATAAATATGGACAATTTCTCCACACCTTTTACAGTGAACTGTGTTTTTCATGGCTTTTATCCCTTTTTCTCAAAAGGATGTGTTCCATAAGGAGTGCAAAAAGAATACCTGACACAAGACTATTTTTCAAAAACAACCTAAGCCAATAATTCGCATCCCTTACACTTTCTTCTGGAGTAAGAGAAACGACAATACCCACAATCACAGAAATACCAACTACCATGCTATCTCTTAAATCAAAATTTCCCGAACTAGCCATTTTTATAGCTGTTCCCACCTGGCTTCCCATGACCACGCAAAGCACGGAAGAAACAACAACAGGAGGCACAAGAGTAAAAAGAGAAGATACCTTTGGAATTAACCCTATGAGGATAATTATAAGCCCACAGCAGGCGATAACATATCTACTGGAAACCCTTTGGGATGTAACTACTCCAGGGCTTATACTATAGCTTACAAGTCCATTGATACCAAGCATTCCACAAACACTCCCGGAAATCCCGTTTATAATCAAAGATTTTCTAACGGAAAAGGGAAACCTTTCCATATCCGTGATTGAAGCAATACCTGCAAGGCTTCCCAGCATATTAACAAGAACCACCATATAAGACACTGCAAAAGACACAATGGAAATGGCGGAAACTTCTAGTTTAAAGCCTATCCATGGCCTAGGAAAGCTAAACCAGTCCGACGTTAACCATAAAGAAAAATCAAGGCTTCCAATCAAGGGATAACACAAAGTTCCCACAATGGTTCCGACTACAAGGGAAAAAGTTCCTGCCATGCCCTTAAAATGATAGTTCCAAATAGTCATGAAAACAATAAGCCCGAAGAAGAAGATCCATCTATCGACAGAGGATATTGAGCCTATAATGGAAGGAATGAGAGAGAAAGTAATAAGAAGTAAAATAACAACCACTACATTTCTGGTAAATATATTTCTTAACAAATCAATTTTCCCAACCATTCCTAAAAATATCATAAGGATGCTTCCCACAATCATACCGGTCTGTATGGAGCTGATTCCATAGGGGATAAGGGAAATCAGGGTAAGAAGGTGCGCTGCTGAAGGACCTTCAATAACAGGATAACTATGTCCCCACAGGGTTTGGATGAAGGTAAAAAATCCAGAAGCAATAAAAGTAAGCTGAATAAAGACCACTTTTTCTTCGTAAGAAAGATTGAGAGCCTCCGCCCACAAGGTGGCAAGCATCATGACAATGGGAACAAAAATAAGAGCCCATTGAAACCCGTAAATCAAAGTAAATAAAAGGGGCGGCCTTTCATCAATATTGTAGATAAAGGGGCTTTTATACCTACTATCCAACAAAGACCCATTCCATCAGTGCTGGATCTCAAAAAGAGAACTTATGGAATCTTCATTGTGTATCCCCTTAATGGCTTCTGAGAACAACTTTGCAGTTGATACAACCTTAATCTTGCTACAGAGGGCAGCCTGAGGTTTAAGAGGGATAGTATCTGTTACAACAAGGCTTTCTATCTCTGAGTCTTGAATATTTTTTACAGCATTCCCAGAAAGAACCGCATGGGTAACGCAGGCATGAATGGATTTTGCGCCTCTTTCCTTTAAAGTTTTGGCAGCTTCCTTTAAAGTGCCTGCGGTGTCAACCATATCGTCAAGGATTATAGCAACCTTGTCTTTTACATCACCTATGATATTCATTGCTTCCGCCTGGTTTGCATCTACACGGCGTTTATCTATAAGAGCAAGATCAGCATTGAGTCTATTAGCATAGGCTCTTGCCCTTGGAACGCCTCCAGCATCAGGAGAAACAATAACTAAGGCATCATTGCTGAAATGCTCCCGTATATAGGGAAGAAGAATAGGAGAAGCGTAGAGATTATCTACCGGAATATCAAAAAAGCCCTGAATCTGCCCGGCATGAAGATCCATTGTAAGAATTCTATGGGCACCTGCCCTTGAAAGCAGGTCAGCAACAAGGCGTGCTGTAATAGGAACCCTTGGCTTGTTTTTTCTATCTTGTCTAGCATAACAATAATAAGGCATAACAGCAGTAATACGCCTTGCAGATGCCCTTTTAAGAGCATCAATTATAACGAGAAGTTCCATGAGATGGTCATTTACTGGATGGGAACCAGATTGCACCACAAAAACATCTGCTCCTCTTACATTTTCTTGGATCTCAACCCGAATCTCCCCATCGCTGAAGACAGAAAGTAAAATCTTCCCTGGTGCTATTCCAAGGTTATTGCAAATACTCTCGGTAAGCTTGGGATTACTGCTCCCAGAAAATATTTTAACACCATACATTGCCATCTCGGCAAAACCTCCCTGATGGATGTCACAATAAAAAGAGCGGATTTCTTCCGCCCTAGTTTCGCTAACCCATAAAGCCTAAAAAATCAAATATATTTTTCACGCTTTCCTATCAATGAGTTCCTTAAGATAGTTAGCAGAGAACATAGCAGTTTCCTCAGGTAGTTTTCCAGAAGCATCAAAACATACTGTCAAAACACCTTCGTAACCGGCTTCCTTGAGACACTTTACAAAACGGGCAATGTCAATACCGCCTTCACCAAAGGGGAGATGTTTGCATTTTTCGCCACAAACACCATCACTTATATGGATGTTTTTAATGTAAGGTCTAAGGCGGTGGAAAACCTCACAAGGGTCTTCTCCTATGCAAAAGAAGTGGGCAACATCAAGATCCAGGCCAACATAAGGATGAAAATCCAGCTCCTGGAGGAATGAAAAAAGCTGTTCCGATCTTTCCAGAAGAATACCTCCTGAAGGCCTTATAACAGCTGTTACCCCCAGTCTCTCCATTACGGACGAAACACGAACCATATTCGCAGTAAAAAGTCTCCATGCCTCCATAAAGTCCATTGTCTCAGGTATAGGGCTTCCACCAGATATGGTTATCTGGGTAACTCCGAGAGAGGCAGCTATGCGAGCACAATCCAAGGTATAACGAATCCTTAACTCTCTTTCTTTCCAATCTTCAGAAAGCCAGGAACAAAAACGGACAGTTTCACCCTCCAAAGATATCAAGTGGCTAGAAGCGTCAACACTTACTATTTTAAGGTTTAAATCTTTTAGCAATCTTGAAAGCTCTGAGGCATTACTGGCTTTAAACTCCAGCGGAAAAAGATGGGGCTTTTCTCCCAAGATCTCTACATAAGAAAAACCAGAATTAGCAATTATATGCAAAACTTCTGGAAGTGGCAAAAAATTATAAGTTCTTGTGCTAAAGGCTAGCTTCATAACCTCTCCTTCAGGAAAGAATAATTCGCCAATCAAGAACGTAAGATAAACTTTGTGTAACTAAACAAGGGTTCAAGTCAACCTCTTGAATCCTTGGGAAATCATAAAGTAGCCAAGAAAGCCTTACAATAATGTCTTTTAGTGGCTCCTTATTTTTGGGGCTACTGCCCCTGAAGCCTTTAAACAGCTTTGAGAGGCGAGTTTCTTCTATCATCCGATCCGCCTCTTCGTAGTCTATCGGGGAAACCCTTATAGATCTATCACCTAGAATTTCCACATAAATACCACCAGGACCGGTTACCACAACTGGACCAAATTGGGGAACCTGCCTTCCTCCAACAATCCACTCGATCCCATCCTCTAACATCATGGATTGCACTAAAACATCCCTTCCAAAGGAAGAGCTAAGTCTTTCATAGGCTTCTAGGAGCTCTTTCTGGTTTTTCAAGTTTAATAAAACCCCTCCAACATCGCTCTTATGAATAACTTCTTTGGAAGCTGTCTTGAGAACTAAGGGAAAGCCCAGCTTAGTAGCGGATGCAATAAGGGAATCTTTGTCCGATGCTAAAGCCCAGGGAACGAGTTTTATGCCGTAAGCTTCAAGTAAAAAAGCACCCCTTTGAGGATCCATCATTCCTGAAGAAGCTTCATCAACTACTTTTCTAGCCATTACTATATCAACACCCGAAGGTCTTTCTTTAGAAAAGGGAATTGGCTTAAATCTATACCAATCCCTTGCTACAGAAAGGGCTTTAATGGCTTCTCTTGGATCAGTAAATATCGGAAAAAGCACATTTTCCCTGTTAACTTTATACTCTTTAGGCGACGTAAATAAACAGAAGGCAAAGGGCTTATCGTATTTTCTACTCATTTCATCAAAAGATTTTATAAGTTCTCTAGAAGCATGGACATCAAAAACCCCCTGATAGTGGTGGATAAATAAAAGAGCATCGAAGCTATCGTTTTTTAAAACTTCCTCGGCAAGCACCCTGTAAAGATTTATATCGAAAACATCTCCAAGATCCATTGGATTTTGAAAATTAATAACCCCAGCCCTTGAATGTTTCAAAGCCATTTCAATAATATTTTGAGGATAAGGAACAAGTTCAAACCCAAACTCTTCCGAGGCATCAGCCGCAATGACAGCATGCCCTCCAGAACGGGAAATAATGCCTATTCTATTTCCCCTGGCAGGAGGAAGAGAAAAGCCTTTTAAAATATTTAGGGCTTCTTCCTGGCTTTTAACTCTTATAATACCACTTTGGCGACAACCCGCACTAACCACTTCATCATCGCTAGAGAGAGAGGCTGAATGGGATTTTGCTATATTCATACCAGCTTTGGTAGTGTTGGACTTATGAAGTATAATGGGCTTGGGACTTGATATTGCCTTCTCCATTAGTTTTCGTCCATCCGAAATACCCTCAAGATAAAGAAAAATAACCCTGGTATTCTTGTCAGCAAGGCAGTAATCAATAATATCGCACTCTGACATATCTAGCTTATTGCCAATTGAGGCAAAAAGGCTATAGCCAAGTTTTTCCATTCCAAAACTATTAAGAAGACTTCCTCCAACTCCACCGCTTTGGGAAATTATACTTATGTGACCAGGTGGAGCAATTGGCTCTACAGGCATAAAGGGAACGGCAAGACCGGTATATCTATTTATAATGCCTATGCAATTTGGCCCAATAAGCCTCATTTGATATTTACCCAGGATGTCCAGGATTTCCCTTTCAAGTTTTGTTCTATCTTCTGCAAGTTCCCTGAATCCAGCAGATTCAACCACCACATATTTAATCCCTTTCTCTCCACACTGCCTTAACACATCAGGAACAACAGAAGCAGGCACCAAGATAGCTGCAAGGTCTGTCGTCTCAGGAACATCCAGCACTGAAGGATATATTTTAAAACCCATAAAGCTTCCACCCTTTGGACCAACAGCATATATGATGCCGTTAAACCGATACTGAAGGAGATTATAAATAATTGCCCGACCAAGATTTGTAGGTGAATCGGAAACACCAACAACCGTAACACTTCGAGCATCAAAAAACCCTTTCATTGCCCCCTCCTTGAGCTACGAAGCAGCCTTCCTCCTGGCTTCTCTTTCCTGAAGCTGTTTCAGAAGGTAGGCTTCTATAAAAACATCTATTTCACCATCTAAAACTGCATCAACATCCCCTCTTTCTACGTTAAATCTATGATCCTTAACTAGCCTGTAAGGTTGCAATATATAGGATCTTATCTGGTTTCCCCAGGAAATATCATCAAGACTTTCATGAATTTCCTGAAGTTTTTCTTGCTGTTTTTTAAGTTCCCTTTCGTAGAGCCTAGCTCTTAGAATTTTCATGGCTATTTCTTTATTTCGGTGCTGGGATTTTTCATTTTGACAGGTTACAACAATACCTGTTGGTAGATGGGTAATCCTTACAGCAGAACTTGTTTTGTTGACATGTTGTCCACCTGCACCACTAGCCCTGAAAGTATCTATCCTCAGGTCAGAAGGCTTTATATCGATAACAATCTCGTCATCTACTTCAGGATAGACAAAAACAGCTGCAAAAGAGGTATGCCTCCTTCCACTTGCATCAAAAGGAGAAATCCTTACAAGCCTATGAATACCAGATTCTGACTTTAAATAGCCATAGGCATACTTGCCAGAAACCGTAAAAGTTACGCTTTTTATACCCGCTTCTTCTCCTGAGAGCATATCAACAATTTCTACCTTGAAACCCTTCTTCTCACACCACCTTATATACATTCTAAAAAGCATTTCCGCCCAATCCTGAGCTTCTGTTCCACCTGCCCCAGCGTGAATACTAACAATTGCGTTATTAGCATCGTTTTCATCAGACATTAGCTGTTGAAGTTCGAGTTTTTTAAGCTCTTTTCTAAGTTCTAAAATCCTTTGGCGAACTTCTTCCATTGTAAAAAGGTCATCTTCTTCTTCCGCAAGATCCAACAAAACAGCACAATCTTCAGCTTCAGATTTAAGACCTGTCCATGATTTAACAATATCTGAAAGGAAAGCTTTTTCTTTAAGAATATCCTTGGATTTTCCAGGATCTCGCCAGAAATCCTCGGTGGCGATAAGCTTTTCTATTTCTTTAAGTCTTTCCTTTTTACCGTCTATGTCAAAGGTAAACTCCTAGAAGATCAAGCTTATTTGTTATTTCCTTGATGCTTGTTCTTACCTCCGAAACATCTAAGGTCATAGCCAACAACCTCCCCCAAACCTTTTAGTCTTCCAAAAAGAATATACAACCGCTATGGCAACAATCAAGCCACAGAGGAGCACAAACAGATCTCCCCACTTAACGTAGAAGGTCTGCAAAGTATTGGGAAAAATCTGATGAATTATGAAACCTTTCTGGAAGATTCCAAGGGATTTCTCTATTTTACCGGTTGGATCAATAAAAGCGCTTATCCCTGTATTGGTAGCACGAACAAGAGGTTTTCTCGTCTCTATAGCCCGCCATCTTGAAATCTCAAGATGTTGATAGGGAGCATTACTTTCTCCAAACCAGGCATCATTGGAAATATTTACAAGGAAGGTGGCACCCGCTAAAACTCTTCTTCTTGATAGTTCAGGAAATATTGCTTCATAGCATATAAGCATTCCGATTCTTTGATCTTGCCAGGTTATAACTCCTGAAGATTTTCCAGGCACAAAATCTCCAGCAGCAGGAACAAGCTTATTTACGAAAAATAAGAGCTTTTTCAATGGCACATACTCCCCAAAAGGCACAAGATGTTCCTTTGCATAATCCCCCAAAACAAAGCCTTTCCCAGAAATCAGGTAAGCACTGTTTAAGAAAAATCTTTCCTTCTCAGAAAAGGTAACGGAGGGAGCTCCAAAAAGGATATCTACCCCAAGCTTTTTTACGATTTGATCGAGCATTTCTGTAGGTTCTGCTTCGATTCCATAAAAAAAGGGCATAGCAGTTTCCGGCCATACTAGTAAGACCACATCTTTTTTAGAGTTTACAGCCTCTTCCGAAAGGTTTTTATAAGTATCTATTGTGTAGTTTCTGAAAGCAATGTCCCACTTCTGGGATTGGTCTATGTTTCCTTGAATTATACCAATTGTAAGAGGCTGAAATCCAGGAACACCTTCTAACCTGCTTTTCCCATAAAGAAAGGAAGAAATTAAAATGATAATGAAAAAGATCCAACCGCCAATATAAACTTTTCTGGAAAAAAGCTTTGCTATAAGAATATTTGCCATAAGGACAATCCAACTTACACCGTAAGCCCCTGTAATATCAGCAATCTGACAAAGCCACCTTATTTCACCCTGAGAATGGGCAAGCAAATTCCAGGGAAATCCAGTAAGAAGTAATCCCCTTAACCATTCAAGCAACACCCATAGGGAAGGAACAACAAGCCAAGGGAGGAAGTCCTTAAGAAAATAATACCCCCCGAAGAATAAAGCAGAATACAGAGAAAGATAACAACCCAGAAGAAGCAAAACCGGTGTAGAAAGCCAAAAAGGTAACCCTCCATACTTTCTAAGGACAATATCAATCCAGTAAAGACTCGCGATAAAAAAGGACAGACCAAAGAAGAAACCAAGCTTAAAGGCTTTTTTTATATCATATCTTGTAACCAACCATAAGGGCAAAGCAAGACTAATCCATCCAAGAAACCAAAGAGAAAATTTTGGAAAACTTAGAGCAAGAATAAGTCCAGCTACAACTGATTGAAAATACTCATTAAATAACTTCGGAAGAGAAAGACTTTTCTGGTTCTTCAATTTTCTTCCTAACAATCACCTTTTCAATTTTTCTATCTGTTGCAGTCAATACTTCCATCTCAATGCCATTAACAGTAATCTTTTCTCCCTTTTGAGGAACTCTTCCAAGAAGACTTATAATGAGACCCCCAACAGATTCGAAATCTCCATCTGGTAATTCCACACCAAGATATTCTTCCAGATCATCCACGTCGAGCTTTGCATTAACTGTTATTGATCCATCATTATTGGGAACAATTGAGGATTCTTCATCGTCATATTCATCCATGATATCCCCTATAATTTCTTCTATGATATCTTCAAGGGTAAGAATTCCCGCTGTCCCGCCGTATTCGTCAACAACTATAGCCATATGAGATTTTCTGGTTCTTAGCTCCTTGAAAACCGCCCCTACCTTTTTGGTCTCAGGCACATAGTAGGGAGGTCTTACAAGTTTTGAAATTTCAACATCACTTTGACCCCAGTATTTCAACAGATCCTTGGCGTGAACTATGCCGATAATGTTATCCAAGTTTCCCTTGTATATAGGAATTCTAGAATGACCATTTTCCACTATCTTCTGAATAACTTCCATTATTGAACTAGTATCGGGAAGAGCCACAACATCTGTTCTTGGAACCATTATTTCCCTCGCAATAGTGTCTCTAAAGGAGAATATACCTTGAATCATTTCCCCTTCATCTTCAGTAATGACGCCCTCTTCCTCACCTTCGTCTATGAGCTGTTGAATTTCCCTTTCTAGATCCTCCGATTTTTTTGCCCTAGAAACCTGTCTGAAAAACTTTTTAAGCCACCTACTAAGCTTTGCAATTTGTCCTTCTTCCAACTTTAATTCATCTCCGTGAAAATCAAGCGATATCAACTAAGAAAAACCTTTTTTGATGTTTTACTTTCGATAAACTTTTATCATAAATTTGGTAAAAAAGCGATAAAAACTTAGCTCCTACAAAGGAGGTAGGCAAGAAGCTTATATATCAGCTTTGCTGTCATGAAATCAGGCGCAACGAAACCACCAATAGGTCTTAATTCCATTACATCAAACCCTATAACCTTCTTTAATTGAAATACCTTTCTTAAAAAACCCGTAAGTTCATACCAACCAATTCCTCCAGGTTCGGGAGTTCCCACAGAAGGCATAATACCAGAATCAAAGGCATCCAAGTCTATGGTTACGTAAACTCTTTCAGGAAGGCAGTCCAAAACAGTATTCCAAAGAGCAGGATTTCCTTTAAGATCATGACAGAAAAACAAAGGAATCCCCTTTGACTTTGCAAACTCATACTCTTCCCTTGTAATAGAGCGAATCCCTACAGAAACCAAAGGGGCATACTCCAAAGCAAGCCTCATAACGCAGGCATTACTAAAGGAAGTTCCTTGATATTCCTCTCTTAAGTCAGCATGGGCATCTATGTGAAGTATTCCCCAGGAAGTATTCTTTTCTATCTCTTTTATAGCTTTTATCATCCCTAGGGTAAGAAGGTGTTCTCCTCCTACCATTATCGGAAACTTGCCCAATTCAAGAACCCACTTTCCAACATGAAAAACCCTTTCTACCATATCCCTTGGAGATCTCACAGTAACATCAAGCTCGTCCAGGGTAAATATACCATGCCTAAAAGGCTCAGTAAGGGTCTCTTCGTCAAAGAGTTCAAGTTCTTTCGAGGCCAAGATTACAGCTCTAGGTCCTTCCCTCGTCCCAGAAAGGTATGTAGTCGTTCCATCGTAAGGAACGGGAATTATCACCACCCTTGCCTTAATAAAGGCCTCTTCAGTCTTTTCTAGTCCTAAAAAAGAATAGGGGGAACCTAGTTTCAAGATTCCCCCTTTTTCTTTTATGTCCATAAGATTATCTTCTTCCTCTAAGCATCCTATCCATCCGAACAACTTGGGCAGATTCTCTTATCGTGTTGGGAAATTCTTGCCCTCTGTCAAGAACATGAACTTCCATCTTCTGGATAGAAAAATATTCTCTTAAGGTTTCAACAGCCTTATTGGTATCGAAAGGCTTACAGGAAAAAATATCTACGCTTAGATAAAGCTTTTCAGGGAAGGTATGGATACTTATATGACTTTCAGCTATCAAAACAAACCCCGATATACCCCAATCTTCAGGAATCAGCCCCTCATAACGAAAAACATAGGGAGGCATAATCTTGGTCATTTCCATCTCTTCAGGGTATTTATCAAGAAAGTTATAGATATGATTTATATCAACGAGAAGATCCCGCCTGCATCCATACCCATCTACCATAAGATGAACTCCAAACCCAAACTCTGGCTTTTTTGTCTCCATTCTTGCTTAACCTCCCCTAAAAAATTCATCGCCAGATGCTATAATCCATAAATTCCAAAAATGCAAAACTAATTTTCAAACCTTCCCGGACTTACAATCCAAAGAATATGAGCATCCCCCTTGCCAACATTCTCAACCCAGTGTTTAACAGAACTCTTAAAGTAAAAACAGTCACCCGCCTTAAGTTTATAGGATTGCTGATCAAGCCACAAAACTATCCTTCCTTTTAAAACAAAACCGAACTCTTCACCACCATGACCTTCTTCTTCCGCTGTTTTAAAACCTTTGCTAAGCACCACTAAAACTGGATCCATCAATCTGCCCGTGGCGTTAGGAAGTAAATAATAAAGCTTACAACCATCGGTAGAAGTTGAACTTAAAACTCTTTTCTTTTCATAACCAACCACTGAATGGGTATGGACATCCTTAAAAAAATCAGCAAGCTCCACTCCAAGAACATCAAGAATGGATTTTAGCGTTGCAATAGAAGGCGATGTAAGATTTCTTTCTACCTGGGATATAAACCCTTTAGTGAGATAAGCCCTATTGGCAAGCTCTTCCTGCGTGAGCCCACATTCCATCCTGAGTCTCCTCAACCTGGAGCCAATATCTAAATCACCACCCATAGTTTACCTTTATTAAATCGCAAGTTTAGCTAAAGTGTGAGTTATATAAGGTCTAGTCTGAGAAATGTCAAGAAAAATAAAGGTCTTTTTAGTCAAAATCAAGAAAGGTAATACTACTACCCAAAACCTTTTTAGACTCGTAAAGTGCTTTATCAGCCTTTTCAAGCCAGGCATCTATAACAGTTTCCAGATTATTCTCATCGCCTAGGAACTTTGGAACACCGTGAGCAATGCCTATAGAAAGAGAAGTAAAACCCTTTTCCGAGACCTCACTGTATTTTTCCACAAACCTCTCAGCTACCTTGTAAGCCCCTTCCTTTTCAACATTAACAAGTAGCACCACGAATTCATCACCACCAAAACGAAAGGCAAAATCTATCTCTTTTCTTATACTTGATTCAAGAATATTTGCAGTTTCAATAAGGAGTTTATCACCCTCCATATGTCCTCTTTGGTCGTTGAAGGTTTTAAAGTGATCTATATCAATAAAAAGAAGAGCAAGAGAATAATTATACCGGATCGCCCTAGCAAATTCTCTCTTGAATATCATGCCCATGGCAAAGCGATTATAGATACCTGTTAATGGATCATTTAGAAGCCTTTCAAAAACCTTTCTTTTTTCCTCTCTATCTCTTACAATCCTTGTAACCTTAGCTTCCAGCTCATCAATACCAAAGGGTTTAGCCAAAAAATCAGAAGCTCCAGCCTGAATAATGTCAGTATATCTATATTTTTTAAGGAAACCAGTCATGGCTATAATATCTACACTGGGATCTCTGGACTTTATTTCTCTTATGAGCTCAAAGCCATCCATCTCGGGCATATTTATATCGGTTATGACGATCTCAAAGGGTGATTTCTCGAAAAGCTCAATAGCTTCCCTTCCATTGGAGGCTACACTGACGAAATAGCCCAAGGAAAGAAGACCCTTACTAAGAAATTGCTGTATATATGAGTCATCGTCCACTATTAAAATACGAACAGGAGGGCTGGAATAGGAAAAAGCTTCCATAATTACTAATCCTAGAAGCGTTGGAAAGGCCTCAAAAATAGCCTTCCCAACCTTAACTATTTCCCTACAAGTTTACTGTAAGCAACAATCCTTTTAGCAATTCTCAAAGAAGCTCCATCAATCATTTTACCATCAACAGAAAAGGAACCTCGAAACTCTTTGGAGGCTCTTTCGTATTCTTCTATGATCCTTTTACTTCTTTCTATGTCTTCCTCCGTTGGAGAAAAGACCTCATTGATTATCTCAATCTGATCAGGATGAATTGCCCACTTTCCATCGCAACCCAAAGCTGCTGAAAGAAGACAAGATTTTCTAAGACCCTCAGGGTCTTTGTAATTCCCATAGGGAGCATCTATAGCAGAAAGACCTGCAGCTTTTGCAGCCATTACCATACGACTAATAGGAAAATGCCACCTATGGCCAGGATAAAAATCTTCAACCTCCCCATGACCACTAAGCCCTTTCGTGAGAGCCGACACAGAAGCAGAATAATCGGCTATGCCAAAAACAAGAGATTCAAGCCTAGGAGAACTGAAAGCTATATCCTCGACCCTTAAGAGTCCCTCGGCAGTTTCAATAGAAGCTTCCAAACCAATACGCCCATAGGTATAACCCATTGCCTTCTCTATCTGACCCACTATGATATCAACAGCCTTGACCTCGCAAGGATGATTTACCTTTGGAATAACAATGGTATCCACAAAGTTTCCGCTTTTCTCCACTATTTCTATTATGTCTTTGTAAGCATAGGGGGAATCCATGGGATTTATCCTAACTGACCTAGAAAAGCTTTTCCATTCCCCGCCAGATCTTAAAAAATCAGCAACAAGGGTTCTTGCTACCTCCTTCTGTTCAATGGGAACACTATCTTCTAAATCAAGCATCACTATGTCAGCGGGAAGAGTTCGGGATTTTTCAAGCATTTTTTCCCTATTCCCAGGAACCGATATTATGGAACGTCTCAATCTGAAAGGTCTTTCCATTTTAATCTCCTGGAGTAATCTCTCCTTTGATGGCTACCTGGGCTGCTGAAAGTTTTGCAACAGGAATTCTATAGGGAGAACAACTTACATAATCTAAGCCTATTTTGTGGCAGAAAGCTACCGAATAGGGTTCTCCTCCATGTTCTCCACATACACCTACCTTCAAGTGAGGTTTCGTAGCCCGACTCTTCTGGATACCAATCTTCATTATCTCACCAACACCATCTTCATCAAGCCTTTCAAAGGGATCATGATCCCAAATCCCAATTTCAAGATAGGCATGCAGAAACTTTGCTGCATCATCTCTACTAATTGCATAAACAGTCTGGGTTAAATCATTTGTGCCAAAGGAAAAGAAATCCGCACAGGAGGCTATTTTGTCGGCGGTAATGGCAGCTCTAGGAACTTCGATCATGGTTCCAACAGCGTAATTGACTCTAACTCCCTGTTCTGCAAAAACCTTTTCCGCCACTTCATCTACAATCTTCCTTTGATGTTCAAGCTCAAGAACATGACTAACAAGAGGGATCATAATCTCTGGGATTACCTCTATTCCTTCTTTTTTGACTTCACAGGCAGCTTCAAAGATAGCTCTAGCCTGCATAGCGGTAATTTCAGGATAAACAACCCCGAGTCTACAACCCCTATGGCCAAGCATAGGATTTGCTTCGTGAAGTTCTTCAATCTTTAACCACAACTCTTCAAAAGGAACTCCCATACTTTCAGCAAGGGTTGAAGCGGATTTTTCATCATTTGGTAAGAACTCATGAAGAGGTGGATCAAGGGTTCTTATAGTAACTGGAAGTCCTTTCATTACTTTAAAAATGCCTTTGAAATCTTCTTTTTGCATAGGAAGAAGCTTTTGAAGAGCCCTTTCTCTGCCTTCTTTGTCCGCTGCAAGAATCATTTCTCTCACAACGTTGATTCGATCACCTTCAAAGAACATATGCTCTGTTCTACAAAGACCTATCCCTTGAGCTCCAAAGGCAAGAGCAATCTCAGCCTGATCAGGTTTGTCAGCGTTAGCTCTCACTCCAAGCTTTTTATACTTGTCAGCCCAAGACATCAACTTTAAATAATTTCTACACACTATAGAATCTTCAGGATTTATCGCTTTATCTACCAAAGCTTTTACGATGTCAGAAGGCTGAGTTGGTATCTCGCCAAGAAAAACCTCTCCCGAAGAACCATCTAGAGAAATCCAATCTCCTTCTTTGACAACCACGCCATTAACCATAAACTGCCTTGTTTTGTAATCAATATCTAGACTTCCACATCCCACTATACAAACCTTCCCCATCTGACGAGCCACCAAAGCAGCATGGGAAGTCATACCACCTCTACTTGTAAGAATTCCCTGAGCAGCATGCATGCCCCTTATATCTTCAGGTGAGGTTTCTAGCCTAACAAGAATGACTTTTTCACCCCTGCGAGCCCACTCCTCAGCATCGGGAGCATTGAAAACAACCCTTCCAGTAGCAGCCCCTGGTCCAGCATTAAGCCCTTTAGCCAACAGTCTTCCTTCCTTAATAGCCCTTTCTTTTTCTTTAAGATCAAAGGTCGGACGAAGAAGCTGGGTAAGCTGATTAGGATTTATCCTCATAATGGCTTCTTCTTCAGTGATAATCCCTTCCTCAACCATTTCTACTGCAATTCGAAGGGCTGCAAAGGCGGTTCTTTTTCCAGACCTGGTCTGAAGCATCCAGAGCTTTCCACGTTCTATTGTAAACTCGATATCTTGCATGTCTCTGTAGTGGTGATCCAGGATTTTTCTTATATTCTCTAGTTCTTTGTAAACCTCTGGCATCGCTTCTTCCAGAGAGATCTGACTCTCATTGGACTTTTGAGCTTTGTTTATAGGTTGAGGAGTTCTTATGCCTGCAACAACATCTTCACCTTGGGCATTTATTAGATATTCTCCATAAAGCACATTTTCTCCCGTTGCTGGGTTTCTGGTAAAAGCAACACCTGTTGCAGAATCTTCCCCAAGATTACCGAAAACCATAGCCTGAACATTAACAGCAGTGCCCATATCGTCTGGGATGTTATTAAGCTCTCTGTAAGCTATAGCCCTCGGATTATTCCAAGATCTAAAGACAGCCCCAATTGCTCCCCAGAGCTGATCCTTGGGATCTTCTGGAAAATCTACCCCAAGTCTATCCTTTATGAGCCTTTTGTATAGGGACACCAACTCCTTAAGAATTTCTGCGTCAAGCTCACTATCATAGCGAACCTTCTTTTGAGCCTTTATCTTATCGAGAATTTCCTCAAAGGGATCAATTTCATCCTTTGATGACGGCTTAAGTCCAAGCACAACATCTCCATACATTGCCACAAATCGGCGATAACAGTCATAGGCAAATCTCTCGTTACCGGTTTGGGCAATAAGACCCTTAATAGTTTCGTCGTTAAGTCCCAGATTCAAAACCGTATCCATCATGCCTGGCATGCTAGCAGGTGCACCGGATCTAACAGAGACCAGGAGGGGATTGGAGGGATCACCGAATTTCCTACCAACTATTGATTCAACCTGCCTCAGGGCATTTTCAACTTCTTCTTTAAGGCCTTCAGGATATTTTCCATTATTTTGGTAAAAATAGGTGCACACTTCGGTAGTGATTGTAAATCCTGGAGGAACAGGAATACCTAGGTTTGCCATCTCCGCAAGATTAGCCCCTTTCCCTCCAAGTAGGCTTTTCATTTTGGCGTTACCTTCGGTTTTGCCTCCTCCAAAAAAGTAAACATACTTCCTTGCCATAGATATCCCTCTTCGTAAAAATTAGATGATATAGAATAGCCCACAGGGAAAAACTAAAACCCCATTTTAGGATGGGGTTTTAGTTTATACTTTTTTGGCTGAGAAATAAAGCTATTTGTTTACAGCTCAAGCCATGAATCTGAATACAGGGTATGACCCAAAATAACTTTCGCAGTCTTTACATAATCTCTTTCTTCTTTGGTAAGAGAATCCATATCAATAGGCTCACCATCTTCTACCTTGTGAACAAGAGCTTCAAGCTCGGGTCTTTCACCTCTAGCGATAGCATGAAGTTCTTTATCGAAGCAATCTACTATGGCAGATTTCATGTTCCATCTTTTCCAAAGAATTAGCATAACCCTGTTGAGAATAGGTCTTAAGTGTTCAGGTGCACCATTAGAAACATTGGAAAGTCCTATGGTTGAGCTACAACCAGGGGCTATATCAGGAAACATCTTCATGAAAGCCAGAGCACTCATAATCTGACTTTGCTGAACATTGACTGGCGTCTGGATGGGATCAATATAAATCCTTTCAGGTGGTATGCCCATCTCGGATGCTCTATATAAAAGCTCTGCGCAAAGAGCTCCTCTTTCGTTTTCATCTCTTGGCATTCCTTCAGGCCCCCAAAGAAGTCCAACAAACTCTGCATCATATTCTTTGGCAAGAGGAAGAAGGGCTTCCATTCTTTCTGGCCTTACCATGATAGAGTTTATCATAGCTCTACCTTTTTTATGAGCTTTAAGGCCAGCTTCTATAGCTTTGATGTTAGAAGTATCAAGAGCAAGAGGCAAATCTACCACCTCATGAATAACAGGAACTAGCCAAGACATCAATTCTTCGCCATATTTACCCGCAGGACCTATATTTAGGTCTATATAATCCATTCCAGCTTCAGCCATTTGAATGGCTAATTCCTGCAAAGTCTTTGCATCCCTTTCTTTAAGGGCTTTGCCATATTTTTTACTTACAATATTTAAATTTTCACCAATAAGTTTCATGATAGTTCTTCCTCCTTCTAGAGGTGCCTATTACGGATTAATAACCTTTTTAGCGAAGATGGAAAAATTCCATCTCCGCTTTAATTTTCAAACAATAGAGATCTACTTAGGAGTAAAAATCTTAAGGAATTTCGTAAGCTGGCTAGCCTCTCTTGGACCTACAACTACATTGTATTCACTACCAAGCTCTTCTTCCAGCTCACCGCTTATTGCTGCAGCATATCCTGGTATAACAACACTTTTATGCTTTACCTTATCGAAAACACCGCACTTTTTAAGCCAGGCACCAACATCTTCACCAGAGAACTTTCCTGCTGCCCAGGCGGTCATAACAGAAAGACCTTCAGTATCTTTTACTACCAGCCATGCCGGTTTACGGCTAGACTCAACCTCTCCGGAGACGATAAAGTAAGTAAGAGAGAAGTTGCAAGTGACAAGGACTGGTGAATTCTCGTCGGGATTGTTGATTGGATATACACCAGGGGCTGCTGTCATTGGTCTCTGAGGATCTGTAAAGATATTTAACCTCTGGAGGAAGAGAGGATATACGTAGTGAGGCTGCAGGTCGCTTAACACCACGATTCCACCATACTTAGCTATGAAAGTTGCAGCTATCATTGTCTCCTCTTCCAAAGAGGAGGCCATTTCATTTGCAAACACTATTGTTGGAAATCCCAAGGGCCTTGCTCTATCAACCAAAGCAGCCCTTCTGATTTGAACACTATGGACAAAGGCTGTTTTCAAATCCCTTACTCCCGTATCTATGACAATGTCTTTAAATTCCATTTTCATAAGATTTTGGGTAAGTTTCATAACCGTATCAAGGGTGCCATCACTTCTCACCGCAACGGGGCAATCATACTTTTTGGCAATAGGAGCCATTTTTGGCCCGTTTTTCATGGTAACCGCATAAACAAGAGGCTTTCTGTCCTTTGCAACAGAAAGGGCTGCTTCCATTACCTCAGGATTTGGCGATACCAAGATAAGGGCTGCATCGGTAAGACCCATAATTTTTTCTACAAAAGCCTTATATGCATTAGGATCATTAGACTTATCCTGAAGAGCAAGCATCTCGGGTCTCATTAAGACGCCAACCCTTTCAAATTGAAGGGCTTTAAACCTTTCTATTTTGCCTTGTATAGAAGCATTATCTTCGTCACTACTTATAAGACAGGCTATTGCGGTAGGATTGTTAAAGGTCTTTTCGTGCCTAAACTGAACTAGTTCACCACCAACTTTAACAGTATAATTACCAGTGCCTATAACGACGGTTCTAATAGGCGGAGCTGATTGCTCTGCCAAAATCTTCTTTGCTTCTTCAGAAACATAAGGACAAGCACTTAGCTCAGCTTTGCCAGCTGCTAAATTCATGGCAAAAGCAAGGCATGTTGGAGCACCGCACTCGCCACAATTAGTTTTAGGAAGCAATTTAAAAATTTCAATTCCAGTCATTCCCATAATTGAGTCTCCTCCTCACCATTTCACCCAAGAAACCATTTAAAGAGGAGATGGCAAAACCATCTCCTCTTTATTACCAACTCTTACCAACCTTCGTCTTTTGATTCTCCGCTTCCCCAATCAGGTTCACCAGCTCCTTCTTCACCCCATGAAACCTCACCAGCCGCTTCTTCAGCAGCGGAAGCCTCCGCAGTTTCAGCACCAGCTGCTACCGCCGCTGCCTCCACAGTTTCACCACCTAAAATTGGTGGCATAGAGAGAGCTGGATGACCTACTTTCTGGAGAAATGGAAGAATTTCTTCCTCTGTTACACCAATTTCTTCAGTGGCAATCATATCTATAAAGTTTGGAATGCCTATTTCTTCTCCACGCTTTATAAGACGCTCTCTGATCTCTTCCTTTAGCATCTTGGGCATCCAAACAAGGCGCTTAATACCACCGTCACCTGCAATAAACTTTCTCTGGGTTATATTATATTTACTATGACCAACAAAACCAGGTGTCACATTACCACCACCGATAGTTCCAGCAAGGGTTGTAAATTTCATTCCACAAGGAGTTGGACCAGTATACTCACGGTTTACAGTCATTATACCGTTACAAAGTGGAAGAACCGCAGAAATACATTCACAGCATCCGCAGGTGGTCATAGGATCGTGAACAACACTATAGAAATTGTAGCTTTTTATAGCACCACGAGAAGCTTTCTCAACAAATTCATTAACTCCCTTGAAGTTACCCAAAACAGGATCAAGCACTTCACCTTTTTCTATAGGCTGGTTAGGTCCTGTTGGATTGATCTCATAGGAAGCCTTGCAATCAAGCCAGTTATAAGCTCCACAAAGACCTGTTCTTTCAGGACTTATAACGCAAACATGGGTAGGTGCGAAGGACTGGCAAAGAACACAGGAGTAGAATATATCGGTAGTTTCATCGGTCATACCTTCAATACGCTCATCCCTTCTCTTGTATATTTCTTGAGCAACCTTGAGAAGCTCCTTAACCTTTTCTTCTTCAGTATAAATCTTTACCTGACATTTATCAAAAATCGCTCCAAAATCTTGATGGAACTTGGCATGGAGAATCTTCCCTATATGTTCAAGAGTAAAGCCCTTTTCTACAGCAGATTTAGAAATTCTATACCAGGCAATATCACGCTGACCTATATGCATTACACCTTGAGCATAGTTTATGAGGTGGTGAATCTGTCTTTCTAAAATGGGCTCATAATCTTCTTGCATCTTACGACCAGCAACCTCAACCACAACACCTAAAGGCAAAACAGAACCAGGTGGAACATCCTTTATATCTGGTCCTATAACTTCTACCTTGCCATCCTCTACTTCATGCATTTCCGCTATCCGGACAAGCTCAAAGCATGGAGTCCTTCCACCACCGCATTCAAGATAGACATCATCTTTCCTTACACGTTCACCCTCAAAGGCAGGACCATAGGCAACAGGGACAGGCACTTCCGTAACGGTAACCTTAAGACCTCTTACCTCAATAGATTTGCTTACAATCTGGTCATGGGGCACGTTGGCAACAACATGCTCGTAAGTACAAATACCAGTAGGAAGTATCTCGGGTATATCGGTATCTGCTATGGTTGGGAATCCCCAGTTAATAGCACCCGCAGCATTAGCAGCCCACTCCGCATTAACCTCACCAAGAGCGTTAACAAAAGCAAAAATTCTATCCTTGTTGTAAAGGAGAATCCTTTTGTAATCCCCAGGCTGGATACCGCCGAAAGCCATAGCTGCACGGTTTGCAAAACCAAGAGCGAAAACTGCTGCCGAAATCTCAGGACCAAAAGGAACAAGACGAGTATTCCATCCTATCTGAACACCCGCTTGAATAAGCTGTTCTGCAAAGGTCGTTCCATTTTGATTGGCGCACATAAAGACATAAATTGCCTTCTTTTGATACTCTTCAGCAATCTTCTTGGCAGTTTCTATATCAGGAGCAGCACCAACTATAGCAACAAATCCAGGAGCAGTTCCATCAACGAACTCAACCCCTCTTTTTCTCATGATAATATCGTCGGCAGCTCCAACCCATATCTTTCCATTCTCTATATCGGGATCCTCATGGGGATAATAAAAATCAGGCTCCTCAAGATAACGAATAGCTTCTAAAATCTCCTCTGCCAGTATAGCTGCCATACCAGCATCAAGAACACCCCCTAAATAGGGAGTATATATTCTCTTGCTTATATGAGCAGGAAGAAGTTGCCTACAACGCTTAAGAACTTGCTCAGCATCCCCAAGCTTTTCCACCTTTATTCCAAGAATAGAATAAATGATGGGAAGATAATAGGCAGTGTTTGGAAAGCCAATGGGCTCATTAGGCCCATACTTATCCATCGTTTGTTTCCACTTACCTTCTACCTTAGAAATTATATTGTATGCTCCTTGAATGGCAGCAAAAGCAACTAATCGAGACATAATATTACTCCTTTTCCTAAGGATATTTCCTTATCTTTTAAGTCTAACTTTCCAGAGCCCTTCAGGAGCTCTGGCGTTCTTGTAAATCCCCTGGCGTTTAAAACGCCAGGGCTATAGCTGAAAAGAGGTTTATACAACGTCCAAAGCACGACGATCTGCCATATCGAAGAGTTTTCTTTCTCTCGGACCAACGATTCCTAGGGCTTTTCTTCTTTCATCGATATGGGCAATCATCATGCGAGCCATCTCATAGGGATCATCAGCAAATCCCCACTTACCAAATCCCATCTTTTCAAGACCTTCGAAAAGAAGCTGATGGAACTTAGTGCCTTTAATAGACGGGAAGGTCACACCAAAAACTGTGAACACCCCAGAAGCAACAAAATACTGACCAATGCAAATAGCTTTTTCACTCATATACTCAGGAGCAGCTCCAGCTACAGGAAGATCTGCTATACTATTTCCTAAACCTCCTGTTTTAACCATCTCAGCGCAGGCAATAAGGATTCGGCTATTATCAACGCAAGAACCAAGGCCAAGAACAGGTGGCATGCCAACAGTTTCACAAACCTCAGCAAGACCATCACCAGCAAGAACCGCTGCATCAGGCTTCATAAGACCTGCCTTAGCAAGGGCGATCTGAGAACAACCGGTCTGAACAACCAAAACGTTATTCTTAATAAGTTCTTTTACCAACTCAACATGGAAATAATCCTGCTTGACTCTAGGATTGGTGCATCCAACAACACCTGCAACTCCCCTTATCCTACCATTTATAATATTTTCATTTAGAGGCTTGTAGGAAGCTCTAAAAGTTCCACCGAGCATGTAATTTATATACTCATGGGAAAAGCCATGAACACCTAGATCTTTCCTTGGAGGAATAACAATTCTTTCAGGTCTTCCATTCCGGAATCTTTCTATAGCCGCCTCGACTATTTTATCGGTGCATTCTCTAGGATTAGTTTCATGGAGCTCAATATGGTCAGCTCCTTCTATTCTAGCCCTGCGGTTGGTTGTAATAAATCTCGTATTATAGCACTTAGCCACCGATAACAAAGACTGTTTAATACACTGAACATCAACTGCCATAGCATCAACAGCACCGGTAGCTAAGACAAGCTCCGCACTCACAAAGTTACCTGCATGGGGAACGCCATGCCTACTAAGCACTTCAGCACCGGAACAGCACATACCAACAAGATTTATACCTGCAGCCCCAGCAGCCTTTGCTTTCTCTAAAAGCACAGGATCATTTGCAGCATCTATCATGGACTCGAAAAGATTTGGCTCGTGACCAACAATAACAATATTTACATGATCTTCCTTAAGATTGCCCATATTCACACTAGCAACAAGAGGCTTGGGAGTTCCGAAAAGAATATCAGATATTTCAGTAGCTACCATAGAGCCACCCCAACCATCAGCAAGAGCTACTCTAGAGCATTGATGAACGATATTTTCGTAATCCTGATCAACTCCCATGTGAGTTCTGTGCATGAGCTCCATTATCTCTCTCATGGCACCACGGGGAACTATGCCATATTTCCTCCACGTTTCTAATGTCTTTGGAGGAACCCTCTTGGCAAAGGGAATTTCACCTTCTACCTGAGTATAGGTCTTTTCTAATTCTTCATAAAGCTCTCGGGCAACTTGGAGGGTATCCTTTCCATCAACTTGTATTCCAATGCTTTTAGCAACTTCCCTAAGCTTTACTTCATCCTTAATCTTGTAATCCTTGATGTTACCATTCACCACTTCACGGAATATATCAAGCATGGTCATACCATGGTCTGTATGAGAGGCACAACCACTTACCACCATTCTGGCAAAATTTCGAGCTGCTATGGTATCTATTGTGGCACCGCAAACACCTGTTTTAGAATAAGGATCTCTTGGGTTCAAACGACAAGGTCCCATAGCGCAATGCTTACAGCAGGCAGATTCCGCTCCTATGGGACAGGGCTTCATCTCTGCAGCACGCTGAAAGACTGTTTCAACACCCTCTTCAGCGGCCTTTTGAAGCATCATCATTGTTGATTCACAGGTAGTAAACTCTTTAAAATCATGCTGTTTTTTCTTTTCCTTTTTTTCGACTTCTGCCATTTTATCACCTCTTCACAACCCCTTCTGGGGCTTTTTATAAAACAAAATTTCTAACCCATCATTTTCTGAATATAACTTTTTACAAGCTTTACTGTTTCAGGATGTCTTAAAATCACTATATCAGACCCTGCCAGTAAAAGACTTATGGCGGTAACAGTCTCCATCATAATTGCCCTTTTTTCGGGATCACCAAGTTCTGGAGCTTCTTCAGCACTTTGATTTGCCTCTTTCGTCTTCCAAACCTCTATAGCAATATTATTTACAATGGGATTTGCCAACTTGTCATCACCCTGTGCCAAAGCAGCTTGAGTAATACGCTCCATTACCGAGTATGTGTATTCAAGACCATAACCAACAGCGCCTGTCACCGGATCTATCAAAATATTATCATCTCTTACACCAAGATTTCCCAAAAGAACATTAAGCTGTTTTGCTAGGTTTACATCGATGGGAGTAGAGGCAACCACCACATGACCGTAAGCCATACAGGCAGCACCGATTTGCTTGTGATCTCCTTCTTCCACAGGAGCTATGGCAAGGCGCTTACCGCTACACTGCTCTGCCACAAGTCTCATAACTTCTATATCTTTCTCATGATTAGCAACACCCCAGACGATAACGGGAACATCAACAGCATCAACAACCCTCTTAACAACTGCAGCAACCTCCTCCGCGGGCTTATTGTCAGCATTAGGATCAGCACTTCTCGTTTGAATGGCTATCATCTCAGCCCCATAAACATCAACACACTTTTTAGCCCAGGCAACAGGATCATTGAGAACATCCGCAAAAGGCTTCTTAGCCACATCAGGCCAATCATCTCCTGGGTTTTTGTCCCATACTTCCATTGCTATCCTTGGCGGATTAGGCATCTCGCCTTCAAAGGTATAAAAAGGATAGCAAGAACGACCACCTACTGTAATAGCCTTTGGTCCGGTTCCTATGGTTACTTGACGAATAGCACCGGTATATTTTTGTTTTGTAGGTTCGAAAGCCAAAGCAATTCCTCCTTTCTAAGGTTTCTAAAAGTTAAACCCTTCCAATTCCAAAATAAAAGGCCTAAGGAACAACTTCCTAGGCCTCGATCCCTCCAACTCCAAATTACACACTCCTACCTTCTTGTGCAAAAGGGAACTTACCATTATATAATCCTTTTACCCTCTTGCTTATTAATTAAACCTAGCGATGGTGCATTTACTATCTATCTAGTGTTAAGATTTTATTATTTAGTAGGTGTGATAAAAAGTCAAGTCAAAATGAAGTGAAGTTTAGAACAATGTTTTAGAAAGAGCTAGGAGTAAAAACTCTACGGCGATATTCAGCTAAGGTTTTAATGTTTGGATCATACTTTTTTTCACGCTGTTGTTTTCTAACAATTAACAGGTTTTCATTCCATTCTAGCTTTACTGTGTGATAGGGATCACAAAGAGCACTTTGATCAAGAGGAAGTCTTTTTAGGGTAAAAAATTCTATTTTACTTTTACTCCAGTTTTTAGGGTAGTACTTATAGGGATCAAAGATAAAGATACCTTCCATCAACATTTCTCTGGTAACAACATGCCTTGGGGGGGAAGGAATGGCCTTTTTTAATCTTTTTTCAACAACGCCTACCAAATTTTTAGGCAAGTTGTCTGAAATAATTTGAGTTGGGAACTCATCACCTTGTGGATCTTTTCCAAAATTTCTTCTTACACTGAGGTGATCAAGGAGATCCCTAAGAATTTTACGGGTATCCCAAAAGTCAAGGTTGGTAAAAATATGAAATTTATAACCTTTTTTTGTTGGATGAGCATAAATTATCTTTGCCATAACTAAGCCTTTCTAATGGCAACCACAGCCACATCCGCAATTTTCTTCTTCCTCTAGGTAACCCAAATACTTAAAGCCGTATCGGTTTATTAAGTTATCGATTTCTTCTTTATAAACTAGGTGAATGATATAATTTTTAACTGAGGGAAGTTTTTCCAAGTAAGGCTTAATTAGGTCAGCTAGAAGCGTATAAGAAGAGGAAACACAAAGAGTATCTAGCTTTCCCTCTTCTTTTGAGCTAACCATAGAAAAGGGAAACCATGCTCCTTTTTGAGATTGTAAAAAGGCCACATAAAAGGTTTTACAGTCTGAAATTTTATAGAAATCCCCAGCATTGAAAAATTTGATCATCCTATTTACCCTTTCTTTTTTTGTTTTTTCTTAATGATAGAATTTCTTTTTGTTGGTGGCAACTTTTTTAGAGAGGAATTATTTAAGGGCGTGACAAAAACAAAAGGTTGGCGGCGACCTACTTTCCCACGAGGCTACCCTCGCAGTATCATCGGCGCTGAGGGGCTTAACTTCCGTGTTCGGGATGGGAACGGGTGTTTCCCCCTCGCTATAGCCACCAACCTTTTTTTATTTTATTTTGGAATAGGGAGTAGTTTTCTGGACTCAGCGGGATTGTCCTGGGGGTGGGTATGGTCAAGCCGGTCGGTCCATTAGGACTGGTTAGCTCCAGGTGTTGCCACCCTTCCACACCCAGCCTATCAACCTCGTAGTCTTCGAGGGACCTTCACGGCTGTATTGCTACAGCCTGGGAACTCTTATCTTGGGGTGGGCTTCCCGCTTAGATGCTTTCAGCGGTTATCCCTTCCGAACATAGCTACCCAGCGCTGCCCCTGGCGGGACAACTGGTACACCAGAGGTTCGTCCATCCCGGTCCTCTCGTACTAGGGACAGCTCCCCTCAAAGTTCCTACGCCCGCGGTAGATAGGGACCAAACTGTCTCACGACGTTTTAAACCCAGCTCACGTACCCCTTTAATCGGCGAACAGCCGAACCCTTGGGACCTGCTCCAGCCCCAGGATGGGATGAGCCGACATCGAGGTGCCAAACCTCCCCGTCGATGTGAACTCTTGGGGGAGATTAGCCTGTTATCCCCGGCGTACCTTTTATCCGTTGAGCGATGGCCCTTCCACTCGGAACCACCGGATCACTAAGGCCGACTTTCGTCCCTGCTCGACCCGTCGGTCTCGCAGTCAGGCTGGCTTATGCCTTTACACTCTACGGCGGGTTTCCAATCCGCCTGAGCCAACCTTCGCGCGCCTCCGTTACCCTTTAGGAGGCGACCGCCCCAGTCAAACTACCCACCAGGCACTGTCCCCTGCAAGGATTCACTTGCACAGGTTAGGATCCTAAGCAAGCAAGGGTGGTATTTCAAGGACGGCTCCACAGGAGCTGGCGCCCCCGCTTCCCAGCCTCCCACCTATCCTACACATGCTTGCCCAAAACCCAATGCCAAGTTGTAGTAAAGGTGCACGGGGTCTTTCCGTCTAGCCGCGGGTACCCGGCATCTTCACCGAGACTACAATTTCACTGAGCCCATGGTCGAGACAGCGCGGCAGTCGTTACGCCATTCGTGCAGGTCGGAACTTACCCGACAAGGAATTTCGCTACCTTAGGACCGTTATAGTTACGGCCGCCGTTTACCGGGGCTTCGGTTCAGAGCTCTCACCCCTCCCCTTAACCTTCCGGCACCGGGCAGGCGTCAGACCCTATACGTCCTCTTACGAGTTCGCAGAGTCCTGTGTTTTTAGTAAACAGTCGCTGCCGCCTGGTCACTGCAACCCCCTTCAGCTCCATCCGCAAGGGACTTCACCTACTCAAGGGCACACCTTCTCCCGAAGTTACGGTGCTATTTTGCCGAGTTCCTTGACCATGGTTCTCTCACGCGCCTGAGGATTCTCTCCTCGCCCACCTGTGTCGGTTTCCAGTACGGTCACCTTGCAAGCTCCCTAGAGGCTTTTCTCGGCAGCATGGGATCAGCCAGTTTGTGGGCTTACGCCCTCCCCATCACCTCTCAGCGTTAACGAGACTCCGGATTTGCCTAGAGCCTCCGCCTACAGGCTTAGACCAGGTATTCCACCACCTGGCTGGCCTACCCTCCTGCGTCCCCCCATCGGTAATAACGCTTGCACGGTGGCACGGGATTATTAACCCGTTTCCCATCAGCTACGCCTCTCGGCCTCACCTTAGGGACCGGCTAACCCTGGGCAGACGAGCTTTACCCAGGAAACCTTGGGCTTACGGCGAACGGGATTCTCACCCGTTTTATCGCTACTCATGTCAGCATCATCTCTTGTGGCACCTCCACGCAGCCTCACGACCACGCTTCATCGGCCTCCACAATGCTCCCCTACCGAGTAGCCCTACAAAAGCTACTCCCGCAGCTTCGGTAGGATGCTTAGCCCCGTTAAATCTTCGGCGCAGGCACACTAGACCAGTGAGCTGTTACGCTTTCTTTAAAGGATGGCTGCTTCTAAGCCAACCTCCTGGTTGTCTCAGTATGCCCACATCCTTCCCCACTCAGCATCCATTTAGGGACCTTAGCTGACGGTCTGGGCTCTTTCCCTCTCGTCTATGGAACTTATCTCCCATAGACTCACTCCCGGGAACCGATATGACGGCATTCGGAGTTTGGTTGGGTTTGGTAATCTGGTAGGACCCCTAGCCCATCCAGTACTCTACCTCCGCCATTCTATCCCGAGGCTGCACCTCAATGCATTTCGGGGAGAACCAGCTATCTCCAGCCTTGATTGGCCTTTCACCCCTATCCACAG
>FWWM01000095.1_pt1:0-57500 | contig 95083 bp, 85 predicted proteins | sample 2228351 | NCBI WGS metagenome assembly FWWM01 (sample SAMEA103939774, study PRJEB20133) | metagenome | reverse complement strand
TTAATGTCGTCCTTTTTTTATATAATTAAAATGATTACTTAAAGTTTTCTGGAGGGACCCAAAAAATGAAAAAGGTTTTTGCAATTTTATTGATTTACCTTTTTATGTCCTCCTGCACTTCTGTATCCTACCGATTATCAAAGGAAACTTCGAAAGAATTTCCCAGATTAGAAAAAGCTCCCTTCTACTTTTCCTACCTGAAAGCTCAAAGGCTTGCCAAGGAAGGAAAAATTCGAGAAGCCATAGAAGCCTACGAAAATGCTCTACAGATCAATCCAGAATCTACAACTATATTATCTGAACTGGCCTTTTTGTATGTCAAGCAGGGTAAACAACATAAGGCATTAACTTACATGGAAAAGGCTTACAAGCTTGATCCAACCAATCAAGAAATACTAATTTTTTTGGGAAGACTTTATGCCAGCACTAACCAAAAGTATAAGGCAATAGAAATCTTTGAGAAAGCCTTTCAGCTAGACCCCCTCTCACCCGACATATGTCTACTCCTTGGAACTCTTTATGCCCAGACAGGGAACTTCCCCAAGGCTGTTTCAACCTTAGACAAACTTACCGAAATACTTCCCAATAATCCTCTGGCCTATTACTACAAAGCAAGAGTCTTTCTTGAAATGAAATACTACGATTATGCAGAAAAAATGTATAAAAAAGCCATAGAAATAGACCCCTTCTTCCTGGAAGCAATGGGAGATCTTGCCTATCTATACGAACTCAGAAATAACTTTAAAAAAGCGGAAAACCTCTATAAACAAATGCTATCCATAGATCCCAAAAACCCAGAAATAATAGAAAGAGTTGGCAACTTCTACATGAGGCAAGGCAAGCTAGAGGAAGCTTTAAAACAGTTTGAACTGCTCTCAACTATAAATAAAAAAGATATCCAAAATAGGTTAAAAATTGGAATTATCCACCTCAAACAAAAAAGCTATGCTAAAGCTATAGAAGATTTTCAGAAATTATTGCAAGAAGAGCCCTACTACGACCAAGCTTTATTCTACTTGGCATCCGCCTACGAGGAACAATCAAACTTTGAGCAGGCCGTGGTAAATTATAGACTTATTTCACAGGATAGCAATCTTTGGAAGTTTGCTCAACTAAGGCTTGCTATCTTGTTTGCAGGCAGGAAAGATTATCAAACAGCTATAAACATCTTGAAAGAAGCCATCAATAAAAACGATTCGGTGGAAGATTTTTACCTCTATCTCGGAAGCCTTTACGAGGAACAGAAACAGTGGGAAGAAGCCACTGCAGTTATCGATAAAGGTCTTTCCAAGTTTCCAAGGGATACAAATTTACTTTACCGAAAGGGAATTATTCTGGATAAGATGGGACGAAAGGAAGAAAGCCTAAATATTATGAAACAAATACTGGAAATTGATCCAGAAAGTCCAGAAGCTCTTAACTATATAGGCTACACCTATGCAGAAAAAGGCATAATGCTGGAAGAAGCTGAAAGGCTAATAAAAAAAGCTCTTCAGAAGGCTCCAGAAGACGGCTATATTTTAGATAGCATGGCCTGGGTTTACTATAAAATGGGTAAATATCGTAAGGCTCTAGAATACATCGAAAAATCACTAAGATACACAAGTAATGACCCTGTCATCCTTGAACATGCAGGCGATATCTATAATGCCCTTGGTATGAAAAATAAAGCTCTGGAGTTCTATCAAAAAGCCATTGAAATGGGTCATGAAGACAAAGCCTCAATAGAACAAAAAATTAGAACACTAAGAGGACTCTAAATGGAAATATTAAAACCTGTTAGATGCTTTTTTCTAGTTTTTCTTCTCTTTGTTGGCTGTTCCCCCAAGGCTGAAATTTATTTAAAACTTAGGGGCGTGGAGGAAGAGATCTTTTCTAAGAGGTGCAGTTACTGGGAGACTTTCCACGGAAAACTTAAACTAAGAGCAGAGTCAGAAGAAAAAAACGCTTTTTATTTGGCCTCCTGTTTTGTAGATAAAGACCGTTTTCGAATAGATTTGCTTTCCTTCTGGGGGCAAACCATTGCAGTAGCACTTGTAAAAGAAGAAAGTATTACTTTGTGGATTCCCTCGGAATCAACTATATACAAAGGAACATCATCAGACCTTTTAGAAAAACTTACGGGACAAAATATTCCCGTCAAAGAGCTTATATCTTATCTAACAGGATGTCTAAGCGATCATAGCAAAAAGATAAAACTAATGCCTGGAGAAGAAATCAGTATCCTATCGATAGAAGATAAAAATCTTAAAGTTACCTACAGTCCTTTCTTTAGACTTATTCCCGCAAAAACAACTCCAAGAACAATCCGTGTCCATAGCCATAATGGAGTCATAGAAATTGAGGTTACAAACATGGAAAGGGCTGAAAAATTTCCAGACAAATTGTTTGAAATAGAGTATCCACCTAATACCTTGATTAAACACCTATGAAAGAACAAGAAATAAAGTTTGCTGTTGATATAATGCTTGGAAGATTAGCAAAATGGCTCCGCCTTATGGGATGGGATACAATTTATGTTCCTCTAAACTCCTTCATCAAGATTCAAGAATACATAAGAGAAGGTCGAATAGTCATAACCAGGCAAAAAAAGTGGTCTAATATAGAAAAGGTTCTCTTTATCCGCTCGAACGAAATTGACAGACAGATAAAAGAGGTTTTTGATGCCTATGCCTTAAAAATTTTACCCGAAAGATTTCTTTCAAGATGTGTTCACTGTAACGTAGAAATCCTAGAATGCAGTAGGGAATCCGCCAGGGGCAGAGTGCCAGAATATATCTGGCACACCCATAAGGAATTCTTTGCATGCCCTAGATGTAATAGAATATATTGGTCAGGAAGTCATATACCCAGAATACAGAACCAGCTGAACTGTTGGTTAGGAAAAAAATTAAGTAAGGAGGAAAAAAATGAATCCAGTTGATAATTTGCCAAATTTTTTTAAAAAATTATGGCTTTATGGCCAGGAATATGGTCAAATATGCCTTCAATGGCAGTTAAAAACTCTAAAGGTTCAAAATTGTAAATTTCAAAAGATATTTTCCAGAAAAAGGCTCGATAAAATTTCGTGTGCTCTAGGAAAGGAGTTTTACAATCAGGTGGTAAAGAGTGGAAGAACCGACTGGACTGAAATTTCTTCCATCAAAGAACTTGTAGAACATCTGAAACTGTCTGAAGCAAATCTTAATAGCATCGATCGAAAGATTGAAGAATTAAACGGGCACTTCCAAGAAAAAAAGCGTGAAATCAAAGAAAAATTCAAAGCCCTAAGAAGTCAAGTTGAACAACAGCCAAAATCATCTGGAGAGTAATAAAACCAAGGCACCTTCGGAGGTGCCTTGGTGGCTTACCTTGCACATTCTGAAGGATCGCCCTTTATTTTTTCCAAAGCGTGAGGGATTGCTTTCTTAATGGCTACCAAATTTTCCAAAGCTCCTGAAGGACTTCCAGGAAGATTTATGATAAGGGTTTTACCTCTTATTCCAGCAATAGCTCTAGAAAGCATAGCATGGGGAGTGATTTTTAGGCTTTCCATCCTCATAGCCTCAGCAATACCAGGAATTTCCTTTTCTATAACGGTTTTCGTGGCTTCAGGTGTAACATCCCTTGGACTAACACCAGTTCCTCCATTTGTAAGAATTAAATCGCAATCCAATTTATCGCTAAGTTCTATAAGTTTTTCAGCAATCATCTCCTTCTCATCAGGAACAATAAAAACCCCAACAACCTCGTAGCCTTCCTTTTCAAGAAAGGATCTTAAAACCCTTCCTGTTTCGTCTTCCCTCACACCATTAAAGCATCTATCACTTACAGTTACTATAGCGGTTTTCCACATTTTTCTGATAAATATTATTTCCCTTCCTTTTCCTTTTCAGCCCTTGCCTGTTCAACTATTTTTTCTTGAAGATGAGAAGGAACTTCTTCGTAATGGTCAAATCTCATTATAAACATTCCTCTTCCTGCAGTCATAGACCTTAGATCAGGAGCATAGCGAAGCACTTCAACCATGGGAACATGGGCTTTTATAATTTGTTTTTTGCCTTTACTTTCCGTGCCCAAGACCTTGCCTCTTCTACCATTCAGATCCCCTATAATATCACCCATACACTCATCTGGAACGGTTATTTCCATATACATAATTGGCTCAAGAAGCACAGGTTTAGCCTCCATTGCAGCCTTTTTAAAGGCCATAGAGCCGGCAATCTTAAAGGCAAGTTCCGACGAATCTACCGAATGATAGGAACCATCAACTAAATCTACTTTGAAATCAATCACAGGATAACCTGCCAAAACGCCTTCCTGGGCTGCCTCAAGTATGCCTTTTTCCACGGCAGGGATAAATTGCTTTGGAATAACACCGCCTACAATCTTATCAACAAACTTTATACCTTCGCCCCTTGGAAGGGGTTCTATCTCAATCCAGCAGTCGCCATATTGGCCTCGACCACCAGTTTGCTTTTTATACTTGCCCTGAACTCTCGCTCTTCCTTTGATTGTTTCTTTGTAGGGGACTTTGGGAAGCCTCAGATTTACTTCAACTCCAAACTTCCTCTGAAGTTTATCGACGGTAGCTTCTATGTGGATTTCTCCCATCCCTGAAAGAATCATTTCCTTGGTTTCTTCGTTACGCTCAAGCTTAAGGGCGGGATCTTCTTCCATAAGCCTTGCAAGGGATGAAAAGATCTTCTCTTCATCGCCTCTAGTTTTAGGCTCTACAGCCAAAGAATAAACCACAGGAGGTAGTTCAAGAGTCTCATAAATTATTGGATTCTTTTCATCACAGAGAGTATCGCCAGTAAAGGTCTCCTTTAATTTTGCAACCGCAATAATAGCTCCAGCCTCTGCCTTAGGAACTTGCTTTTGAACTTTTCCCTGAAGCACAAGGAGACTTCCAAATCTTTCTTTGGATTTTCTGCTAGCGTTATAAACGTTGGAATCAGATGAAATTGTTCCTGAGAAGACTCTCATTATAGTAAGTCTTCCAGCATAGGGATCGTTCAAAGTCTTTATGACAAGGGCGCTGAAAGGCTCATCTGGAGTTGGCTTTCTGGAAAATTCCCGACCGTCCAAGGATTTACCAACCCTCTCTCCCCTGTCTTCTGGAGAGGGGAAATACCTTTGAATGAAGTCAAGCACCTGATGAATTCCTATTGCTGTGACGCCAGAGCCACACAATATAGGAACAAGCTTTCCTTCGATAATAGCTTTCTTCATTCCCTCTTCTATTTCTTCAAGACTTAAAGAACCAGATTCTAGGTATTTTTCAAGGAGTTGGTCATCCGCTTCGGCAACACGCTCCATCAATTTCTCTTTGCAGGTTTCAACATTATCCGCCATATCAGAAGGAATTTCCTTTGTTTCGAACCTTTTCTGTTCCGACCCTTCGTATATAAAAGCTTTGCCGTGAATTACATCAACTACTCCTTTAAAACTTTCGCCTACACCAATAGGAACTAGGACAGGAACACAGATATCTCCGAAATTATTCTGAATATCCTCTACAGTTTTCCAGAAATCAGCTCTTTCTTTGTCAACCTTGCTGATAAAGATAAACCTTGGATGCTGCATCAAATCGGCAAGTTCCCATACCTTCTCAGTCTGAACCTTTACTCCATCTATGGCATCAACTAAAACAATGACACCATCTGCCCCATGAAGGGAAATTTGGGTTTCTGCAATAAAGTTAAAATCTCCAGGCGTATCAATCAAATTGAAGGTATGTTTGTTCCATTCGAAAGTATAAAAGGCTGTGCTGATAGTGATCCTACGCTTTACTTCTTCTGGCTCAAAGTCAAGAACAGAATTTCCTTGGTCAACCTTATTGAGCCTTGTTGTTGCACCTGCGGTAAAAAGCATGGCTTCTCCAAGAGAAGTTTTACCTGCTCCAGTATGAGCAACAAGTGCAAAAGTCCTGACTTTAGAATTCTCCTTCATCTGGCCCCCTTTTATTTGTCCTTCTTCTCACTACTGGTTGTAAAAACCTGAAGATTAATGTTCCCCGAATTAGGCCCACCACACTCTGGAATATAACAGGTTACATCGATAAACTCACATTTTTCATTACAGGAAGGGCATATATCCGGTGGCTCCTTTGCGTTCAATATGTATCCACATTTATTACACTTCCAATTAGTCATCACCATCTTAGGCCTCCTTAGACATCTATTAGACCATCTTGGTCCTTTCCAAATAGTTTCTAAGCTGGTCGTGGTAACCCCTGGGAGCTACCAAAATAAACTTTTTAATCTTACTTCCGTCTATGTAATCATTTATGTGGAAAGGTTTGCGATCGAAAAATTCTATATCGCCACCGGCTGACCTAAGTATAATACTTGGTGCAAGTAAGTCTTTGAAGGCAACATTATGAATAACAGCACCTTCTGCCCTTCCCTTTGCAACATAACATATGTGAGCACCAGTGCATCCTAGATTTCTTATCTTTCCTGGAAAAGTGGTTTTAAAATGCTCATGAAATCTTGAATAGGTGAAAAGTAGGCTCTCATTATTGGTTGGTTCTGTCTCCACAATTTTTATTTCTTCACCATTACAATAGGCTTTGCCATCCGCTAATGCCCAAAAAAGATCACCTGTAGAGGGCATATAATAGGCACCGAAGATAGGCCAAAGGTTTTCCACGAGGGCAATAGACATACCCCACATGGGAATACCTGCCTGATAATTGGCAACCCCATCAAGGGCATCGAATACCCACATGTCTTTTGCTGTATCATGTCTATATTCGCTAGATACAGAATACTCAAAAAAACTATGACCTGGGAAATGCCTTTGTAAGGAAGTTCTTATAAAATCTTCAATTTTGGCCTCAAAGGATGTTACAAGCTCATCATCAAACTTAACGGATTGATTACCTTTTCCGTATCCATCCAAAGCTATCTTACCAGCTTCCCTTAATATATTAAGGGCTACCTCTTTGGTATATTCAATATCAAGAGATTGTTCCATAACACCTTCCCCTTTAAATCTGGGCTCTTTGAAGAAACTTTTCCCATCTTTCATCTACATCTTTTTGGAAGGATTCTATCTGCTCTTTGGTCATCTTTTTAAAGCGCCCCTGAAGCTTTAAATATTCTTCCACCGGTCTTTTCCTTCCAGAACGTGCCATGGTAAGACTTTTTCCAGTCAGTCTAAACTCTCCGTTTTCTATTTCGTAGAGCACAACTACACCCGTTTCCACCGCAAGACGGCCTATTTCAACAGTTTTGCTAGTGGGAAAAGACCATCCTGGGGGACAGGGAACATAAAGATGGATAAATCTTGTTCCCTTTATGTTTTTAGCTTTCAAAAATTTTTCATAAATATCCCTTGGATAGGAAGAACAACAAGTGGCTATATAAGGAAGTCTATGGGCTTCCATAATGGCGGAGAAATCCTTTTTAGGCTGTTTTTTGGGCTCAATAGGTGTGGTAGTGGTAATAGCACCTTCAGGGGTAGCACTTGAGCGCTGGACACCTGTATTCATGTAGGCTTCGTTATCGTAACAGATGTAGATAAAGTCAGTTTGCCTTTCAGCTGCGCCACTTAGAGCCTGAATGCCCATATCAAAGGTTCCACCATCACCAGCCATAGCAACAACGGTATAATCACTCTTTCCTACGGCCTTCAATCCTGCCACCAGCCCAGAAGCCGAGGCAGCTGTGCTTGCAAAGGTAGTGTTCAGAGCATTCACTGCTACAGGAGTCTTAGGATAGATGCCATGAAGCACTGTAAGACAACAGGCGGGAAGAGTAATTATTGTTTTTGGTCCCAAAGCCTTAAGAATATAGCGATAGGCCAAAGAAAGACCGCAACCCGCACAGGCTCTGGTCCCAGGCATAATAAATTCTTCTTCAGGTATATCAACAAGAGGCACAGCCATAGTGCATCTCCTCCTCATGCCACCAAAGGGTAGAATCCCTCGGGACACCTTTTTCTACCGCTTTATATATCCCTATAATATCGGAAAACTTTACATCCTTCCCGCCTAAACCAACAATCCATGACCAAACAGGAGGATAAGGAGGCTTTCCGAAGGTATAAAGAGCTGATTTGATTTCTGTGGCAAGAGGCGATTCATATCCATAACTTATAGCTTTTTCTATGACTATAAGTTTCTTAAAGGGATTTAACTCGCTCGCTAGAAATCGAGCGGGAAAGGGTCTAAACACTCTTAAACCAATTACCCCTACCTTTTTACCGGCTTCCCTTAAGTCATCAACAGCTTCCATAGCTTCGCTGGTTAGAGAACCCATAGTGAGAAAAACTGTATCTGCATCATCCGCTCTATATTTACTAAAGAAGCTGTCATAATATCTTCCAAAATAGTCACCAAAGAGCTTTCCTTCTTCTATGATAACCTTTAAAGACTCTTCATGAGCCCTTTGCATTCTTCTTCTAAAGCCCATGTAATCAGGACAAGGATTTCCATCCACCCCTGGAAGGATATCACCACTTACAACGGGATAAATGTTTACTGGATTTTCCGGGTCTAAAGAGTAAGGAAGCTTTCTGGGCGGAAGATATTTATCAACTGTTTCCTGATCAGGAACCTCTACAGGCATAACAGTATGAGAAAGTCTAAAACCGTCAAAACAAACCATAATGGGAAGGAACACTCTTTCTGCAATCTTATAGGCCATTATGATGTTATCGAGGATTTCTTGATTATTCATGCAGTATAATTGCATCCAGCCCGTATCCCTTTGACTTATAGAATCCTGCATATCATTTAAAATAGTCCATGGAGCTCCCATACCACGGTTTGTAACAGGCATGACAATGGGAACCCTTGCTCCAGCAGCCCAATGAAGCTGTTCATGCATGTAGGCAAGTCCATTGGCAGCGGTTGCGGTAAAAACTCTAGCTCCCACAACTGAGGCAGAAATACAGACAGTAAGAGCGGAATGTTCGCTTTCTACCCTTACAAATTCCGCGGGGAATTCACCTCTTTCAACATATTCTGCTATTACTTCAGGAATCTTTGATTGGGGTGTTATAGGATAAGCAGAAACTACCTGAACTCTGCAAAGCTTCGCTGCTAAAGCAGCAGTTTGATTGCCTGTGATTATCTGGATACTCCCCACCTAACTCCCTTTCCTTTAGTATAATGAAATTCACTCGGGATTTATTTATAACCGAAATAAAATTATTTACAACCCCAATGGAGATTAAAATAGGGGGAAGCACCTATTTATTCCCCCTTTACTTTCAACAAAAAGACTACTTTCTGGATTTAGCAGCTCTTTTAGAAGCTTTAAGAGGATTGATTTTTTCCTGTTGCTGTTTGGAAATTTCAATTTTTACATGAGTTGCCATATTACAGATACCCGTTCTCCACTTCATGGAAGGATTAGGATAGACAGAACAATATCTTCCCGCCTCAACCTGGACAATCCTTTGGCAACCTTCACACTTTTCCACAATTGGTTGACAACTTCCCCCGTTGTATCCACACCCCTTTGGTGTCATGAACAAACACTCTGCTCCTGCCCTAATTGTCTGGCAAAGCATGGTTCTCCCTCCTTCAAAAAATTCTCTTTTCAATTTCTTGAATCAGCCGAATATTAAGAATGAAAATAACAGTGTCAAGATTTTTTGATTGTCTTCTCATCACTAATATTATAAACTAAAAGTCAAAATATCAAAAAACATAAGAGAACCTATGACACAGATAGGCACAGCAAAAAGACTAGGACAAATTTTGGTAGAAGGCGGATACATATCAAAAGAGCAGCTTCAGGAAGCTCTAAGTGAACAGCATAAAACAAGAGAAAGACTGGGTGCAATTCTTATCAAAAAAGGACTTATAACAGACCGGGATCTTGCCATTGCCTTAGCTAAACAGCTAAAACTTCCCCTAGTGGATCCCCTAAAGCTTTCCATCCCAGAAGATATTCTTAATCTTCTTCTTCACGAAACCGCAACAAAATATCAGGCCATTCCTTTTGGACTTAGCGGAAACATACTTCATGTAGCCACATCAGATCCCACAAACAGGCTTGCGATAGACGATATAAGATTTCTTACCCAGAAAACTGTAAAAATACATGTCGCTCCTCATAAATCCATCCAAGAAATTATTGAACATCGAAAATCTACAGAAAGTGACCTGAATGAAGCCTTAAAAGTCTTAGCAGAGCATACTGATCTTGCCTTAATAGAGGAAACCGACGATGTAGATCTGTCGGAACTGCAAGGGGAAGCTGCAGATGCACCCATCATAAGGCTAGTAAATTCTTTGCTTACCGACGCCATAAAAAAGAAGGCAAGCGATATACATATAGAGCCCTATGAAAAAGTCTTAAGAGTTAGATATAGAATTGATGGTGTTCTTTACGAAGTAATGAGACCTCCCTTAAGGTTCAAAAACGCTATTGCCTCAAGAATTAAGATAATGAGTAACCTTGATATCGCTGAAAGAAGGCTTCCTCAAGATGGTCGTATAAAAGCCAAGATATTGGGAAAAGAGATAGATTTCAGGGTTTCCTGCCTCCCTACAATCTTTGGAGAAAAGGTAGTCTTAAGAATTCTTGATAAATCGAATCTACAGCTAGATATGACCCAGCTTGGCTTTGAGGAGGATCAGCTCGAAGCATTCAAAAAAGCCATTTATAGTCCCTATGGAATGGTCTTAGTGACAGGACCTACAGGAAGCGGAAAAACCACAACCCTTTATAGTGCTCTTACAGAGCTAAACAAAACGGAAAGAAACATCTCAACAGCAGAAGACCCGGTAGAATACAACTTGACCGGGATCAATCAGGTTCAGATAAACGAATCTATTGGTTTAACCTTTGCAGCTGCTTTAAGATCCTTCCTAAGGCAAGACCCTGACATCATAATGATTGGAGAGATAAGAGATACCGAAACAGCTGAGATGGCAGTAAAGGCTGCTCTGACGGGTCACCTTGTTCTTAGCACCCTTCATACAAATGATGCACCAAGCACTATTACCAGGCTGGTCAATATGGGTGTTGAACCATTCCTCATATCATCAGCTCTCCTTCTGGCATTGGCACAGAGGCTGGTAAGAAAATTATGCGATCAGTGTAAGGTGATAGACGATTCTGTGACGCCAGAACTTCTTATAGATCTTGGAGTTCCGGAAAGCTACCTTGACAATTTCGTTTGCTTTAAACCCAAAGGCTGTCCAGCCTGCAACAATACGGGCTATAGAGGTAGAATTGCACTCTACGAAGTTATGCCAATCCACGAAGAAATACAGGAACTTATACTTGCAAATGCTTCAGCTACAGAAATCAAAAAAGAGGCAATAAGACTTGGCATGAAAACCCTAAGGCAAAGTGGCATTAATAAAGTAAGAGAAGGCATAACTTCAATAGAAGAAGTCGTAAGAGTTACCTCTAAAGATTAGTGGAGGATAGAACTGTGGCAGAGTATGTATGGAGTGGCATAGACCGAAGGGGAAATAAGATAGGAGGCATCCTGGAAGGGGTTAATGAAGCAGCAATTGAGCAAATTCTTACCAGACAGGGCATTAAAGTAATAAAAGTAAAGCCTAGACCTAAACATATTTCTGAATACATTCCTATATTAAGTCCCAGAGTAAAACTCGGTGAACTTGTTGTATTTACCCGTCAGTTTGCTACCATGATTAATGCAGGCGTCCCCATAGTTCAAACCTTGGAAACCCTTAGAGAACAAACAGAAAATATTACTTTTAAAAAAACCATAAGGGCGGTCAAAGAAGATGTTCAAGGTGGCAAGACCTTCTCCGAAGCTCTGGGTAAACATCCTAAGATCTTTGATGAGTTGATTGTAAACCTTGTTAGGGCTGGAGAAGTAAGTGGTGCACTTGACACTATCATGAACCGCCTGGCTGACTATCTCGAAAAAGTTATGGCTCTCAAGAGAAAAATCAGAGGAGCTATGGTATATCCAATAGCTGTTTTAGCCTTTGCAGTGGTTGTGCTTGCGGTGATGCTACTTTATGTTGTTCCCGTTTTTGCAAATATGTTCAAAGATGCTGGACTCAGCCTCCCTTTGCCAACAATCATGATAATTAAAATAAGCAATACTTTAAGAAACTACATACATTGGGTAATTATTGCTCTATTTTTACTGGGGTTTATCATTATAAGGATCAGAAAAACCGAAAAGGGTAAATATATAACTGATAAATTGCTATTAAGGCTTCCAATTTTTGGAAATTTACTAAGAAAGGCTTCCATAGCGAGGATGTGCAGAACCTTAAGCACTCTATTAGAAAATGGTGTTCCTATCCTGGATAGCCTAAATGTAGTAGCAAAAGTTGTTGGTAACAAGATCATAGAACAGGCAATCCTTCAAACAAGAGAAGAAGTTGCAAGAGGTAAGGGTTTTGCTCAGCCTGTTGAGGAAACAAGAGTATTTCCCATTATAGTCCCAAGAATGATAGCTGTTGGTGAAGCCACAGGTGCTCTTGATAAAATGCTTGGCAAAATTGCAGATTTTTTTGAAGATGAAGTAGATAGAACCGTAGAAGCCCTTACTTCTCTTTTGGAACCGCTATTTATAATATTCTTAGGACTTATTATAGGAGGTATCTTAATTGCAATGTATATGCCAATATTCCAGATCGGTAAGGTAGTAACAGGTTAATTTAATCTAATGATTCCTGAAACTAATGAATTCCTTCGTCGGATATATCTTCTCATAATAATTAGGCTATCCCTGGGGTTAATATTTCTTACAATCTATTTTACCAGCTATTTTCGAGGAACAATCAATCCATCGATTCTTTATCCTGTCTATGTCTACTCTATATGTTTACTGATTTTAACATTCCTAAGTGGATTACTCTTTAGATACTTTCAAAACCGGCTCGTTATATACGGATGGTCACAACTAACCTTTGACGTTATATTCGTAACACTACTTATCTATCTTTCAGGAGGTGTGTTAAGTCCTTTTGCAATCTTTTACATACCCATTATAATAATAGCATCCCTTCTTTTTGGCATAAGGGGTGGAGTGATTACAGGAGCTATAGCCTTTTTGCTTTACGGGGCTTTGCTTGATCTACAATATTATGGTTACATCGACTATCCCAACTTTACTAAATTCCCCAAAAAGCCCGACGTGGAAGTTTTCTTGCACAACCTCTTAATAAATATAGCCATATTTTTCATAACTGGTCTACTTTCAGGCTTTTTCGTAGAAAGATGGAAAATCGCCGAGACCCGTTTAAAAACAAGTCTCTCCAACATTAGATCTATGCGATCTTTCCATGAAAAAATCTTAAACAACATAAAAACGGGGGTAATTGTAAGTAATAAAGAATTCGACATAGTTTATGCAAACCCATATGCCTCAGAAATGCTTAACCTTCAGATTTCTGATTTCAAAGGGAAAAACCTAAAAAAGTTATTTCCTTCCGTAACCCATTCAGTATCAAGAGAGGAGCTTGAATATTTCGACCCAAAGACAAATGCTATAAAGATAATGAGCTATAGTATTTACCCCATTGAAGAGAACAAAGATAATAAAGGATGGGTATTTCTTTTTCAGGATTTAACCAAAGAAAAATGGATGGAAAAGGAGATAAAGGAAGCAGAAAGATTTTCTTTCGCAGGAAAGGTAGCTTCGGAAATTGCCCACAATATAAAAAATCCCCTTGCTGTTATAAGCGGTATAGCTCAAATGATGCTAAGGCAGGAACCACAAAACCCAACATTCAACAAACTCTTAGAAATATTGGCAAAAGAAGTTCAGAAAATAGAATCTACTATAAAATCCTTTCTAATTCTTAGCAAAGTAACTTTTTCTGACCAAGGAAGTGTAAGAATTAATCTTCATGATGAGCTGAAACAATTGGTAGATAACTTCTTAAATGCCAAAAACCTGAAAAACAACTACCTTCTTGTTTTAAAAAACGAAATTCCCGCCAACGTCTTTCTAAATGGCAATCCCTCGGAGTTCGAAATAATGATATGGAACATCTTGGAGAATGCTGTAGAGGCAATGCCATCTGGAGGCAATATAGAAATCTCAGCAACACTAGAATCTCAAAAAGAGAATCCGACAGTTAGAATTGATATTAGAGACTACGGAGAAGGCATTAAAAAAGAAATAGCTGATAAAATCTTTGAACCTTTCTTTACAACTAAACCTAAGGGCACTGGTATAGGACTGACTATTGTAAACCAAATAGCCAAAAAGCTTAAGGGTTCAGTAAAATGTTGTCCCCTCGATAGAGGAACCCTTTTTTCCATATTACTACCTGTGAGCATCGATAAATAAAAATTCTATTTTGGCATCTTGCTAAAATCACAGTCAGTAATTATATTAGCACTTTACTTAACCGAGTGCTAACTACATAGAAAAGGGAGGTTTTGGCAATATGAAACTTAGACCGTTAAATGACAGGATAGTAGTAAAGCGTATCGAAGAAGAACAAAAGACTCCAGGAGGCATTATTATCCCCGATACTGTAAAAGAAAAGCCTATTCAGGGTGAAGTAATAGCGGTAGGTTCTGGAAAGTTAATGGAAGATGGCAGTAGAAGAAGCCTGGATGTAAAGGTGGGGGATAGAATACTTTTTGGCAAATACGCAGGCACAGAAGTAAAAGTCGGAACTGAGGAATTCCTCATCATGCGGGAAGATGATGTTCTGGCTATAATCGAAAAATAGGAGGTTACACAATGCCGGCAAAAGCGCTACTTTATGATGTCAAGGCTCGCGATGCCCTTCTTAGAGGTATCAACGCCCTTGCCAATGCTGTAAAGGTCACTCTGGGACCCAAGGGAAGGAACGTCATTATTGAAAAAGCCTTTGGAAGCCCAACTGTAACCAAGGATGGAGTCACAGTAGCCAGAGAAATAGACCTAGAAGATAAGTTCGAAAACATGGGCGCCCAGATGGTAAAGGAAGTTGCCAGTAAAACCAGTGATATCGCTGGCGATGGAACAACAACCGCCACAATCCTTGCCCAATCTATCTACTATGAAGGTTCAAAACTGGTAGCAGCGGGTGCCAATCCAATGTCTATAAAAAGAGGTATTGATAAGGCTGTAAAGGTTGTTGTTGAAGAGCTCAAGAAACTTAGCAAACCTGTAAAAGATGAAAGAGAAATAGCCCAGGTTGGTACTATCTCAGCCAATAATGACGCCACCATAGGCAATATTATAGCAGAAGCCATGAATAAGGTCGGCAAAGAGGGGGTTATTACTGTTGAGGAAGCCAAGGGGATGGAAACCATCCTTGAAGTTGTTGAGGGAATGCAATTTGATAGAGGTTATATTTCTCCTTATTTTGTAACAGACTCTGAGAAGATGGAAGTTGTTCTAAATGAGCCCCTCATACTTGTTCATGACAAGAAAATCGGCAATATGAAGGAACTTCTTCCCATCTTGGAGCAGGTAGCTAAAATGGGGAGAGCTCTTCTTATTATAGCGGAAGATGTTGAAGGAGAAGCTCTTGCCACTTTAGTAGTTAACAAGCTCCGTGGAACTCTCCAAGTTTGTGCTGTAAAAGCTCCAGGCTTTGGTGAAAGAAGAAAGGCTATGCTTGAAGATATAGCCATCCTTACAGGAGGCCAAGTTATAAGTGAAGAAAAAGGAATAAGACTTGAAAATGCGAAGCTAACTGATCTCGGCAGAGCGAAAATCGTAAGAGTTGATAAAGATAACACTACCATCATAGACGGAGCTGGAGACAAGAAGGCTATAGAAGCAAGGGTGAAACAGATAAGAGCTCAGATAGAGGAAACTACAAGCGACTATGATAGAGAAAAACTTCAAGAAAGGCTTGCCAAACTGGTTGGTGGAGTGGCTGTTATAAGTGTTGGAGCAGCTACCGAATCTGAAATGAAAGAAAAGAAAGCAAGGGTAGAAGATGCCCTAAACGCCACTCGAGCAGCTGTTGAAGAAGGCATAGTTCCGGGTGGTGGAGTAGCCTACATCCGATGCATACCAGCTCTAGAAAAATTGGAGCTTCCAGAGGATGAAAAAATGGGGCTCAATATCGTAAAGAGAGCACTGGAAGAACCAGCTAGACAAATTGCAAATAATGCAGGCGAAGAAGGTTCTATCATTGTTCAAAAAATAAAAGCGGGAAATGGCTCTTTTGGGTATAATGCTCAAACAGGAGAATTTTGTGACATGATAGAAGCGGGTATTATTGACCCAACCAAGGTCTCAAGAATAGCTTTGCAAAATGCTGCAAGTGTTGCAGGTCTTATGCTTACAACGGAATGTATGATAGCAGAGCTTCCTAAAAAAGATGAAAAACAACCATCCCTAGGTGGTGGAATGGGCGATATGTATTAAAAAGTAGAATGATCTTTTAAATCCTCCCCAAAAAGGCGTAATTTAAATTACGCCTTTTTTATTTTATAAAGAGGTCGAAAGAGATGATAGAGTCTTTTATAAATATTGCTCTCTTATTAAGTAGCTTTTTTCATCCCCTTTCTGTAAGTTTTACCCAGGCACTTTTTTGCCTTTCCTTTCCTTTAGTCATATACAAAGGGTTTAAAAGCAAAATTTCCTTTACCAGCATACCCCTTCTAAAGCCTTTAATTCTTTTGGTGCTATGGATTGTCTTGGCAGACCTTCTAGGTGATAGAAAGGCTTCCCGAATAAAGGACATCCTTAGCTGGTGGCATTTTTTATTTTTTTACCTATCCTATCTTTCCATAAGACTTGGTTTAATCAATCTAGATAAAATCCTGGCTCTTGCCCTGGGGGGAGCATTAATTCAAAGTTTCTATGGAATAGGTCAGATATTTATTCTACACTGGGCTAGAGCCAAGGGATTTTTCCATAACGCCCTAACCTATTCCAACATCCTTCTCCTAACCCTTACCGTCACAATTTCAATTATGGTAAAAAGCAAAGGCTTAAACAAAAAATTCATAGCAGGCACAACGTTTATTTTAACGGCTGGCCTGTTATGTGGCTTAAGTAGATGGCCTGTATATAGCTTTATACTTTTCTTATTTGTGCTTTTTCTTTTAAAGTATAAGTTTAAAGGAATGGTAGTCTGTCTAATAACCATAGCAGTAGCAATAGCTCTTACCTATAACACCAAAACCTTTGAAAGACTTTACGGTAAAGGCTATTCAATCCCTATAAGCAATTCAGCAAGGATTGAGCTTTGGGAAACCTCCATTGACATAATAAAAGACCATCCTATTTTTGGCATCGGCGTTGGAGGCTTTCCTAAAATCGTGGATCACTACAATAAAAATATCCCGACTGAGTCAAAGGGCCATGTCCATAATGGCTATCTCCAACTTGCTATAAACTATGGCATTCCTTCCCTTTTCATAGTAATGATGATTTATGGAGGTTTGCTAAAAAAATATTTGTCTTGCCGATCTCATCCCATGGCCTTGGCTTCAATAAGCCTTTTGATTATGTATCTTATTCAGGCCATAACTGAGGATGTCTTTGGAGACTCAGAGATTGTGATGTATTTTTGGTTTTTACAGGGTGCTTTAGTTGGAACAATGGATTTAGAAAAGGGACATCTTTCTTGACTTAGCGCTAGCCTGTGTTATCTAGTAAAAGCATTTTTGAAAATGAAACCGTTATAAACTTTAGAGGGGATGTTTTGATATGGACTATAAAGAGACCCTTAATCTACCTAAAACTGATTTTCCAATGAAGGCAAACCTTTCAACCAAGGAACCAGAGATACTTAAAAAGTGGGAAAGCCTTAATCTATACAAAAGGTTAAGGGATAAAAGCAAAGGAAAACCCTTATACATACTCCATGATGGTCCACCCTATGCAAATGGTCATATTCATCTTGGCACAGCCTTAAATAAGATACTTAAAGACATGATAGTAAAATCAAAGCAAATGAGTGGATATAATGCTGTTTATGTTCCTGGCTGGGATTGTCATGGTCTTCCCATAGAACATCAGGTAGATAAGGAACTTGGCGAAAAGAAAAAAGGAATGACCCCCGTTGAAATAAGAAGATACTGTAGAAGCTATGCGGAACGGTTTGTGAATATTCAAAGGGAAGAGTTCAAAAGACTTGGTGTCGTTGGCGATTGGGAAAATCCCTATCTAACTATGTCCTATGAATATGAAGCAGTTATTGTTAAGGAACTTGCAACATTTTTCGAAAAAGGAAGTGTAATAAGGTCTAAAAAACCCATTTATTGGTGCCACACCTGTAAAACAGCCCTTGCAGAAGCAGAGGTAGAATATTACGACCATGAATCCCCTTCCATTTATGTAAAATTCCCTCTGGAATCGAAGGAAGGCTTTGAGGAATTCGAAGAGGAAGTAAGTGTTCTTATTTGGACAACTACTCCCTGGACTCTGCCTGCCAATCTTGCCATCACCCTGCATCCAGAATTTACCTATGTAGCCATTAAACCATCTTCTACCAAGGAGATATGGATAATTGCTGAAGGACTCTTAGAACAGTGTGTCAAAGAATTTGGCTTATCAGATTATGCCATTGTTAAGAAACTAAAAGCCCAGGAGCTGGAAAATAAACTTTGCAGACATCCCTTCCTGGATAGATTCTCTAAGATAGTTCTCGGCACCCATGTTACTCTAGATGCTGGAACAGGTTGCGTTCATACCGCCCCAGGCCATGGAAGAGAAGATTACGAAATAGGTATAGAATATGGACTAGATATATATTCCCCTGTAGATGATAACGGCTGTTTCACAGAGGACGTTCCCTTCTTTGCTGGACAATTCGTATTTGATGCCAACAAAAACGTTATAGCTAAGCTAAAAGAGGAGGGGAAACTAATAAAAGATTCGGTGATTACCCATAGTTACCCACATTGCTGGAGGTGCAAAAATCCCGTTATTTTCCGTTCTACTCCTCAATGGTTTATTTCAATGGACAAAACAGGACTTAGAAAGGAAGCTCTAGAATGGATAGATAAAGTCACATGGATCCCTTCCTGGGGAAGAGATCGCATTTATAACATGATACAGAACCGCCCCGACTGGTGCATATCACGACAACGAGTCTGGGGAGTTCCCATAACTGTTGTAAATTGCACTGACTGTGGTCAGTTCATAGAAAGTAAAGAAATCTTTGATAAAGTAGTAGAAATATTTAGGAAGGAAGGTGCTGACAGCTGGTTTGAAAGACCTATAGAAGATTTTCTCCCGGAAAATTTTGCATGTCCCTTCTGTGGTGGTAAAAATTTCAAAAAAGAGATGGACATACTTGATGTATGGTTTGATTCCGGTGTTTCCTTCTCAGCTGTTCTCAAAACCAGGGAAGATTTAAGATTTCCTGCAGATTTATATCTTGAAGGCAGTGACCAGCATAGGGGTTGGTTCCATTCAAGCCTTTTGGCTGCTGTTGGCACAGTAGGCGAAGCACCTTACAAAGCTGTTCTTACTCATGGCTTTGTTGTAGATGGAAGTGGCTACAAGATGTCAAAATCTCTTGGCAATGTTATCTATCCCCAGGAGGTAATAGACCAGTATGGCGCAGAAATACTAAGGCTATGGGTAGCTTCGGAAGACTATAGAGACGACATAAGAATATCCCCGAATATTCTTGCCCGTCTTACGGAAGCCTACAGAAAAATTAGAAATACCTGTAGATTCCTCCTTGGAAATCTCTATGACTTCAATCCCTCAAAAGATCGAATTTCCTATAAAGAAATGGAAGAAATTGATAGATTTGCCCTTCACAGGCTCCAAAATATTATAAAAAGATGCAGGGAAGCCTTCGAAAAATATGAATTCTTTAAAGCCTATTATACTCTTTACAATTACTGCGTTACCGATCTAAGTGCTATTTACCTCGACATACTAAAGGATAGGCTCTATGTTTCCCATCCTAAAAGTAAAGAAAGGCGATCAGCCCAAACCGCCATATACGAAATTCTTTTAGCCCTTCTTAAACTGCTTGCTCCAATTCTTTCCTTCACAGCAGAAGAAGCCTGGATGTATGTCCCAAAGGAAGATGGTCAAAAAGAGTTCGAGTCCATCCATGAACAACTCCTGCCAGAGGTAAACGAATCTCTTGTTGACGAAAAGCTTGCTGAAAGGTGGGAAAAGATACTTGATCTTAAAGGAGAAGTAAGCAAGGCCTTGGAAATAGCAAGAAAAGAGAAACTAATAGGCCATTCTCTCGAAGCCAGCATAATTTTACAACTCCCAGAGAAACTCTACGAAGAATTCAAAAAAGATGAAGAATTGCTAAGAACCGTTTTTATAGTTTCTAAGGTCACCTTAGTTAAGTCCGATGAAAACATTGACCTTTACACAGCCAGGGTCTTTGAAAGCGCAGAAATCGAAGGCCTTAGGATAACGGTAGTAAAGGCTGATGGTTCAAAATGCGAAAGATGTTGGGTATGGGATACTTCTGTTGGATCCTACGAAGATCATCCAAAGATTTGTAAAAGATGTAGAGACATTCTTTTACAGGCATAAAAAGGAAGGGAGACTCTTCCCCTTTCTGAAAGGATAAGTTTATGATAAGGCGCCTTTTAATACTTTGGACAGTAGCAGGTTTAATTGTGCTTGCTGATCAGTTTACAAAAACCCTTGTTATCCAGCACCTACCTTTGCACACCAGTTTTGAAGTTATCCCTGGCTTTTTCAATATAGTCCATGTCCATAACACAGGTATAGCCTTTAGTATGCTGGCAGGGAAAGGCTCTGGTTTTTATAAATTTCTATTCATAGGAATCGCCATAGCGGTCATTGTCTTTCTAAACATAGCGGTTGCAAAAACTCATTCTATCAGGTTTTTCGACATTCTCCCCCTCGGTTTAATTCTGGGGGGAGCTGTGGGAAATATGATAGATAGAATAAAGCTTGGTTTTGTTGTGGACTTTCTGGATTTTTACATTGCAAGCTACCATTGGCCAGCTTTTAATATAGCCGACAGTGCTATAACCGTAGGAGCAATCCTAATTGTAATAGGGCTGTTTAAAAGCGCTAAGACCTAACTCAATCTAATTTTCTTAGCTTAACAATAACTTCCTCATCAACAAAATCCTTAGCTTTTTTATCCCAGACCTTTTGGCGAATAATTAATCTGTCTTCAAAAATAGCACTTACCACTCCATCTTGATTGCCTATAGGAGTTCCAACGCTTACTATATAACCCTTACCCGTTGAATCTTCTATGATAGCCTTTTTGTCCCTGTCACTCCAGAGAACCCCTTTGAAACCTCTTTCAATTTCACCAAGTTCCATCTTTTGAAGAGGAGTAAGAAGAACGGGTTCAACAAATACTAAATCTTCAAGCTTTTCCTTAGAAGTTGCTTCTTCTTGAACAGGTTTTACAAAGGGATAAAAGGGATTAGGAAGGGAAGATACATAATAGTATCTGAATTCTTTTTCAAATAGACTTTCTCTTATTTTATTCATATCGCTCTGGTCTTGCACGGATTCAGAAGGATCATTACCCTCTTCGGGATTTTCCGTAGCAAAGGAAGTTATAGAAAAAAGCAAAATTACTATTCCAAACACTAAGACCCCAATCCAAAATCCTTTCAAAAAGTTACCTTTTTTCAAAGCCATAACCCCCCTCTTTTTATTACCCACAGGAAAGACCATTAACTTTTTACAAATTAGCCCAGTTAGAACGGATTAGTCAAGGATTCTTAAACAATCTTGAGGAAAACGATAAGTTCCCTTTTCATCTATGGTAACTTCTATCAAAGCGTTAGGATCATTTTTTACCGTATCCGGATCGGTTATTATGCCATGAAGACCTATAAATTCATCCATAAAGTCTTGCCAGCTTTCATCTTCCGACCTTCTATAGATCTCAACCTTTTGTCCCTTTCTAAAGGTTGTCATTGCTCATCACCCCCTTGAAAAGATGGTGGGGTTAACTCATCAAAACTCAAAGCAGATCTTTTTCTTAAGCATTGGGCACATAATTTTAATTCAGAAAGCATTTTGGGTAAATCTTTCAATTTCTCTTTAACTACAAAATCAAGATACCTACCTGTGCCTAGAAGTTCACCACATTCAATACAATATTCTATCTCAAGTTCGTTAAGTTTAGTCCCACAAAGAGTTAAAACCCTTTTTCCATCAATATCTTTTATCTCCATTGCTTGGTTGGGGCAATTATAAGCACAGGATCCACAAAGGATACACTTTTCAGCAACCTTTCTAAAATCAGTGCTAACAGGATGATCAAAATCAAAATGTCCAAAGGGTAAAGCATCTACCTTCATGAAATCCCTGCAGATTTCAACACAACGGCCACATCTTCTACAAACATCGCACCTTAAACATCTGTAAGCTTCCTGTCTGGCCTCATCCTCTGAAAGGCCAAGCTCAACCTGCTGGAAGGTTATTCTACGGCGGTTACAATTAAGAAGAGGCATTTTAGGTCTTTGGAGCCTCATCTTTTGGTCAGCTGTCGTGGGTAGAAAATTAAGCTTTCTACGCCTTACAGGAACTGGCGGTCTTGTTGGCTGAGGAAGTCCCTTGAAGTATCTGTCTATTGCTTCGGCAGCTCTCTTTCCAGCTCCAATAGCCTCTATCACTGTAGCAGGACCCGTTACAACATCTCCTGCAGCAAAAATACCCTCGATAGAAGTTTCCATGGTAACAGAATTGACCTGAATTGTGCCTCTTTTTGTCCACTTCAAATCTTTAAGTTTTGCAATGCCTTCTTTTTGAACAACTTGACCAATGGCAACTATTACGCAGTCTACTTCTAAATCGTATTCACTTCCTTCTAAAGGAATGGGCACCCTTCTGCCTCTTTCATCTGGTTCTCCAAGGATGGTTTTAACACATCTTAAATATTCAACTTTACCATCCTTTCCTCCAATCTCAACAGGAATTGTAAAAAATATAAAATCAACCCCTTCTTCTTCAGCCTGGACTATTTCTTCTTCGTTTGCCGGCATTTCTCCTCTAGAACGCCTATAAACAATTGTAACTTTTTCACAACCTAATCGAATGGCTGTTCTAGCAGCATCGATGGCAACATTGCCTCCACCAATTACCGCTACCCTTCGGCCGGGCTTTATCCTTTCTCCAAGAGAAACCCTTCTTAGAAATTCAACAGCACTCATGACCTGGGGGAAGTCCTCTTCTCCAGGGATATTTAACTTATAGGAACCATGAGCACCTATGGCAATAAGGATGGCTTCAAAACCATCCCTTTTAAGATCTTCTATTGTTAAATCCTCTCCAAGTCTGGTATTCAATCGAAACTCAACTCCCAGCTCCCTTATCATATCAACTTCTCTATCTATTACTTCCCTAGGAAGTCTATACCGGGGAATTCCAACCATCATCATACCACCTGCTACTGGAAGGGCATCGATAACGGTAACGGAATAGCCCTTGAGAGCTAAGTAGTAAGAAGCTGTAAGTCCTGCAGGACCAGCTCCTATGATGCAGACTTTATGACCATTGGAAGGAGCTTTAGGAGGATTTTTATAACCCCCTTGAGACATTACTTTTTCCGCAGCAAAGGCCTTAAGATCCTTTATCGCTATTGGAGAGTCTATTCTTCCTCTTACGCAGACAAACTCACAAGGGTGAGTGCAAACAAGACCACAGACCCATGGAAAGGGATTATCTTCCCTTATAATCTTTATGGCTTCTTCATCTTCTCCCATACCAATGAGCGTGACATAGCTTGGAATATCAAGACCTGCAGGACAGGCAATCTGACAGGGGGAGGGAGCAAGCTTGGTGCAATCCCCCGTCGGACAGTTTCTGGTGGTTATGTGGTTTATAAAAACCTCTTTGTGAGTTTCTAAGTTAGAAAGAATATTTTTGGCGATCTCCAGAGCGGAAGGATCATTTTCTTCACGAATTATCTGGGTTGCTAGATTTTTTATAATTTCTACGTGATCTAAACAGGCTCTCCCCCAGGATATATCATTTATTAGATCAACAATCTCTTCCAAAAGCATCTGGGCTTTTGGAGACAAGGAATAATTGCTAGAAATGTTAGAAACTATAGTTTCCCTTAAAAGACTAACTTCGCACTTAGGACGCATCTTTAATTTCCTTTTCTACTCAAAATAGGCCATTGCTTTAGCGAGTCTATCTCTTTTTATTGATGGAATATTGGAGGCATCTCCGAAATGAAGACATCGAGTTATGCAAACAGTTACACAAGCTGGCATAAGCCCTTTATCAATCCTGTCCATGCAATAATCGCATTTTACGATCTTTTTCTTTTCTGGATTCCACTGAGGAACTCCCCAGGGACAAGCGGACATACAAACTTTACAACCCACACAAAGGCTTTCATCAACAAAAACGATTCCATCTACCCTTTTCTGCATAGCTCCCGTAGGACAAGCAGAAATACACCAGGGCTTTTCACAATGATAACATGGCATAAAGGCAAAGAAGGCCCTTGGGGTTTTACCAACCATCTTTGGTCCCACAGCAACTACCTTACAAATTTTTGGACCAGCAGGAAGATTTTTGTGCACTTTACAGGCTACTTCACAGGCTTTACAGTTTATACAAAGCTTGGAATCCTGAATGAGATAATACTTACTCATTTCTTCTTCCTTTCTCTATTTTCTATTGGCTTTTCTCACACTTACTATTGTATCGTCCAAGGCGGGACTTCCTCCAACCATGTCTGACTTATTTTCCTGTAAAACCGCATCCGATGCACCCTTACCATAGGAAAGAGAAGCGAAAGGAGAGGTATGACCAAAGCCATGAAGCATAAAAACCGCTTCAGGATGTATAAAATCTGTTACATAGGCTTTTATATAGACATCTCCGCAAGATGAAGAAACCTCCACTAAGTCGCCATTGGAAATGCCAAGTTTTTGAGCTTCCCTAGAATTGATCCACAAAACATTTTCCGAAACTAATTCGTTAAGATAAAGATTGTTCTGAGTGGAAACATGGGTATGCTGGGCACATCTTCCAACAAGAAGTCTGAAACGCCCCTCAGGAGGCTGAATCAAAGGTTCATAGGGTAAAAAGGAAGGATAACCTGCTTTTTCTAGAAGGGATGACACAAATTCTATCTTTTTGGAGGGAGTTTTAAGTTTCAGCCCATTTTCTCTGTCCCACCATATTTCCTTGTCGGTGTAGGCAACAAAACCTTTGGAAGAAAAGTCTTCTATTTTAAATCCAGTCCCTTCAAGTTGCCATTCAACAAGTTCTTCCATGGTGTTGTAGGGGAAAAATTTTCCAAAGCCTAATCTATCGGCAATCTTTTTTATTATTATTGGATATGGTAGGGTATCGTATCTTGGTGGCACCGCCTGATGTCTCAGAAACAACTGAGGCTTAAGGCCGTTTACCTGCTGAACACAATCCATTCTTTCAAGAAAAACTGATTCAGGAAGCACCACGTCGGAATTCCAGGCTATATCACTCCATTGGATATCAATTGTAACTATTAGATCCAGTTTCTGAAAAGCCCTTTCAGTAAGGCGCCTGTCAGGAATAGAAAGAAGAGGTTCAAATCTATTAAAAAAGGCAGCCTTTATAGGATAGGGATCTTCATTAAGGATAGCAAAAGGAAGCATCTGGGCTACTCCGTGGTTAGGATCAGGAAGGGGTAAAACATCTGTTCCAACTTTGTCGAATCTTAAGCCACTTACTTTTGGAAGGTCAGGCTGATCTGTAAGTTTTCTTGGGGCTTTGCCACCAACCTCAGAAGGTGTCTTTTTGAAAAATATACCTCCCTTTGCTTCTATACTCCCCATAAGGGCATTTAACATTAAAATAGAACGCCTTAAATATGTTTCGTTAACATGACTAGCGCCTCTGTAACCATAGTGAAAGATTACCGATGGTTTGGCCTGGGAAACCTCTCTAGCTAGGGCAATAATCCTTTCTGCAGGGATGCTCGTTTCCTTCTCAGCCCATTCTGGTGTGTAGGGGTCTATGAAATCTTCTAAAGCTGAAAAGCCCTCAACCCATTTCTCTACAAAATTAGCATCATAAAGCCTTTCTTTTATAATCACATTCATTAAAGCATAATTAAAGGCTAAGTCCGTTCCAGGTCTAATCATAAAGTAGTTGTGAGCTTTCGTGGCGGTTACCGTAACCCTGGGGTCTATATAGGTAAGCTTTGCTCCGTTTTCCATGGCCCGGATGAGAAAGTTAATAGGTCTTAGCTCTAAAGATTCAAAGATGTTCCTTCCATAAAGCACGATATGTTTGGTATTTTTGTAATCTATTCCCATCTCAGCATCGGTATAGCCAAATAGAGATCTACAGGCAGTATTTACAGAGCCTTTACAGAGGGAATCGTGGGAAAAGTAATTTGGAGATCCAATAAGGCGCATAAAAGTTTTGCTCACGTGGGTTGCAAGATTTACTCTTTCACCCCAGACAACACTCTGAGGCCCATGTTGGTTTATTATTTCAGTAAGTTTCTCAGCCACATAATCTACAGCTTCATCCCAGGATACACTCTGCCATCTACCAGAACCACGAGGGCCCTTCCTAATCATAGGACATCGAAGTCTTTCAGGATCTTCCAGGAGAGCTTTCGCCGAAGCCCCTTTTGCACACAAACTCGTCCCTAACCCTGCAACATTGGAATTCCCCTCAATCCAAATTACCCTATTCCCCATTACTTCAACCTTTATGGGACATCGAACAGTGCACATAAAGCACAAACTGTAAACACTTTTTCTCATCACCGTAACTCCCTTGAATATTTAGAAATTGAAACTCACACCAAAACCTAATAGCAACAAGTATTCCAGCATAACTTTGCCTAACACCACAATTTTAAAAACCTTGGATGTCCTAACCATGCAAAATATTTTTTACAGTGCAAATTATTTTTGCACCAAAGAGCAAACCTGCCAATCCTTTTACAAAAGATTTTGAAAAAAATCTGGATGGCACATCCATTGCTAGATGAACCAACTGCCCGCGGGCTAAAGGAAAAAATGATAGTGGAGGTATAGCATGAAGAAAAAGATCTTCTTTGTAGCAGTTATGCTTTTAATGTTTACTGGTTGGATAGGCTTTCTCCATACCGTAACAGCTAGTGAAAAGGTTGGAATTATTCCAGATCTTCCCCAAAAAATTGCTAAGATTGTTGAAAATACCCCAAAGTGTTCCCCTGAGATGACCAAAGGCTGTATAAACCCTGAAGCACCTAGAGGGTATCTAGGTATTCCAGGTGCACCAAAGCCGTCCTACATTCTTGCTTTTCTTTGGGCGGTATGGGTTGGCTGGATTTTTTCCACCGTTGGAGCCTTTGGTGGCATTATGGCTGGAGTTGGTCACATAACTGTCTTTGGCCTTGGAAGTTATGCCAAAAGTTTTAAAGATACTAACAAAAGCTTAAATAAATTCATAACCGATACGATAAGAGTCTCAAACCAGTTTCTGGTTGGCCTAAGTGCGATAATCTCATCCATTGCCTATACAAGGGCAAAACAGCTTTCCATTCCCCTTGGTATAGCCCTAGGTATTGGCTCAATTGTTGGTGCTACTTTAGTTCCCTGGCTTACCGCCGGGAAAATTACAGCCAAGGCCTATGTTGGCTACTTTGGACTGATAGTCTTTGTTGTGGCCGGTTTTATGTATTACGGCACTACCAAAAGAGCCCTAGAAGCGAGAAAGAAGACCCAAGAAGCGGCAAAAAGATTCCAGGAAGCGGTAAAACAGGGAGCAACAAAGGGCGAGGGCGTAAAGATCACATGCCTGAAACCAACAGTTTGCTCTTTTAGCTTCTACGGCGTAGAATTTAATTTTAATCCAATCCTTGCAGCTTTGGGTGGTGCAGTAATAGCTGCTATATCCGCCTTTCTAGGTGTTGGTGGTGGTTTCTTACTTGTGCCTCTTATGACAGACATTCTCAAACTTCCAATGTTTATTGCTGCAGGAACCTCTGCCTTTGCAGTGCTTGTTAGCATGATTACGAGCATCTTTAATTACATGATTCAGGGTGTAACAGTATGGTGGCCCCTTATAGGAACAGAGCTAGCTGGAATCTTTGTAGGTTCCCTTATAGGTCCAAGAACCCAAAAATACATACCAGACATCTGGCTAAAAAGACTTTTTGTCCTCCTTGCTCTTTATGTTGGTATTAAATACTTCAGTGAAGGATTCTTTGGAAAATCCATCCTTCCTTAAGCCATCAAAAAAGGGGAATTTTTCCCCTTTTTCCTTAAAAAGGAGTCAAAATGGAAAAATTTTATCCTTTAATAACGCCATCTCTTATGAAATTTTTTAGAATAACACCAGATCCCATTACAAACTTCTTTTTGGGAACCTTCATTCTTACCTTTATTGGAGTAATCATAGGAGAGATCTCAATCTCTATAGCCTTTCTTCTTAACAGGCACTATGTTGCTTCACTAAACAAAGACCTTGTAAAATGGAACAACTTATCCATAGAAGCCCTAAAAGAAGGAGATAAGAAAAGATATCAGGAGGCAAATGACAAAGCAAACAAAGCCTTTGGCAAGCTCTTCTTTCTTTCCTTTACTTATTCGGCAGCCTCTCTCTGGCCATCGGCATTTCTTCTTGGATGGATGAATTACCATTTTGGAAGTATCGAGATTCCCCTTCCCTTTAGTATTCCCTTCGCTGGTATCTCGGCGGTAGGATATACTTTTATATTCATTCCTCTATGCATCCTCTCTTTCGTTATATTTTCCATGATAAAGCCCCATCTGCCATACTTTAGTTACATTCACGGTTTGCTTTCAAAACATGAAGAAGAAAAGTCAAAGTTAAGAAGTTTCAGCGAACTTATGGATGGAAAAATTAGAACTTAAGCTCCATAAGGAGGGCTTTTTCTCTTCCTGAAGGTGTCCTGTAGTAGCCTGGCCTTTCTCCTATTATTTTAAATCCCAGGGATTTATAAAGTTCTATGGCTGGCACATTGGATTCTCTCACCTCAAGGTTAGCTAGCCTAACGCCTTTTTTTCGAGCCTCATTTATGACAAAACTTATAAGTTTTCTGGCAAACCCCTGTCTTCTGTGGTCTGGCCTTATAGCTATATTTAAGATCTGAAGTTCATCAGAAACAATCCATCCACACAAATAGCCAATAATCTGAAATCCCTTGCATAGAACCCAGGAAAAATTACCGCTATAGCGAAGGGTGTCTAGAAATATGCCAACACTCCAGGGCTCATACTGAACCTCAAGATCTATTTTAAAGACCTCTTCTATATCTTCATAAACCATAGGGCGAATGGTTAAATCAGGGCTTGAGAAGCTCATTAGCTCTAGCAATGTGGCGCCTTCCATATTCCTGAACAACCGATGCAAGCTCTTCAAGTTCGTGGGTTTTTGCACAGGAATAAGCTTTTATAATCATGGGAAGATTAACTCCGGAGATGACATCAACCTTGTAACCTGAGAAAGCAAGAGCTACATTGGTAGGTGTGCCACCAAAAATATCGGTAAGTATTAAAACACCTTTACCTCTATCAACTTCTTTAATCTTCCGTTCAATGATGCCAAAGATCTCTTCCTGGCTCATGTTAGGTTGTATTGGCACAGCTTGAAAACCATCCATAGGACCTACTATGAGCTCGGCGGTTCTTATAAATTCCTCAGCTAAATTGCAGTGAGTTATTATTAAAACCCCAACCTGAGAGTTTTCGTTACTCATTACCTACATCTCTATGGAAAGCTTTCACATAATAGCCTTTTTCGGTAAGCCATCTTTTAAAATACTCCACCATAGCCACAGAGCGATGTTTACCTCCAGTGCATCCAAAGGAGATATTGAGGTATTTTTTGCCTTCCCTGACATAGAGAGGTATCAAAAACTCAAAAAAAGACTTTGCTAACTCAATGAATTTTTTCGTCTCTTCATGCTCCATGATCCACCGACTCACCTCGGGTGAACATCCTGTAAGAGACCTTAGCTGATCAACAAAATAGGGATTGGGAAGAAAACGTAAATCTATAACTATGTCCGACTCTAGGGGAATCCCATATTTATACCCGAATGAAAGAAGCTGAACACTCAAAAGATCCTTTTCAGATATAACGCCGTAAGTTCTTACAATAAGATTTTTGAGCATGTGGACAGTTAGCTCGCTTGTGTCAATTATTCTACTTGCTCTTTTCCTTAAGGACTCAAGAAGCTCTCTTTCTTTATTAATTGCCTTTAGTAGATTCCTTTCTTCATTGCCTCCAATTTCAAGCTCAAGGGGGTGAACCCTTCTGGTTTGACTGTAACGCCTTTGTAAAATCTCTACCGATGCTTCTAAAAAGATAATTTCAAGGGGATAGCCACTTTTTTCTATTTTTTGGAAAATGGTGTTGTAACTCTTAAGAAAGCTTCTCTCCCTTATATCTATTCCTAGGGCAATCTTTTGTATATTTGTCATTTGCTCGGTGCAGAGTTTTAAAAGCTCCGGAAGAAGAGGGATAGGAATGTTGTCGATACAAAAATACCCTATATCTTCAAAGGCTTTGATAACTGTGCTTTTGCCAGATCCAGACAGTCCAGTCACGATAACAATGTGAGGTTTAAAAGACATCACCACCTACTCTGAAAGGTTGTTATTATCACAGGATCTTATAATCTCTAAAATCTCTCCCTTAGTTTTAGCCTCCCTTAGCTTAATTTTTAGTTCTTCGTTTTTGAGCAATTTGGCAATCTTTGCCAGAACTTTTAAGTTTAAATTTGCACTATCTTCAGGGGCAAGAAGAACAAAGAAGAGATAAACAGGTTTGGAATCCATGGCGTCAAAATCAATTCCTCTCATGGACCTGGCAAAAAGAAGAACAGGCATTTTGTTCGGGCGACTTTCAAATCTGTCGGATGGAAGCTTACCATGAGGAATGGCGATACCGCCACCAACCCCTGTGCTTCCAAGTTCTTCTCTTTCCATGAGCACTTGAAAGATCTCGTTTTCCTTAAAGGAAGAACAGCTTTTTGCAAGTATTTTACTTACAGCTAAAAGAAAATCTCTCTTACTTTTTGCCTCTATCTCGGTAATTACAGCTTCCTCCGGAAGCAAATCCACAAGCTTCATGACCTACTTAACTATCCTCAATTTTCATTAACAACTTTAAGGCGTGCAATCCTTTGCACGCCCCTTTCCACAACTTGATTATGTCTCAATTAGACCATAATTTCCATCTTTTCTTCTATAGAGCACATTTATTCTGCCATGCTGACTGTTAGTAAAAACGAGAAAGTCTCTTTTTGAGGTGTTAAGTCGTAAAATAGCCTCTTCTAAATCCATAGGCTTGGGATCATAGGACTCTGTGTATACAACCGGGTTATCTTCTTCAGTTCCACTAAAAGTAGGGCTGGCACCACTAAGCACCTTTTCTTGAAGAGTCAATTTTTTTCTTCTAGATTTCTCAAGTTGCTTCTTAATCTGAGCTTCTAAAGTATCGGAAAGAAGGTCTATTGAACTATAAATATCCTCTGTTTCCTCAGAGGCATTTATATTTATACCGTTGGAGTTGATTGTTGCTTCCGCCATGTAGCGAAATTTTTCTGAGGTTAATACAACATTTACTTCTATTGGTTCAACAAGATATTTTTTTAACCTCCCAATCTTTTCTTCCACGTAAGCTCTAACCCTGTCTGAAGGTTCCATGTGCCTGTAAGTTACCTTAATTTGCATAATTTCCTCCGTCAGAATAAAGGTTTCTTCCTTTTGTGAGAAGGAAGTATATTCATCATCTCTCGATATTTAGCTACAGTTCGCCTTGCTATCTTTATGCCATCTTTCATAAGCATTTCTGCTATCTCGCTATCACTGTAAGGTGACGATGGATCTTCCCTTTTTATAATGTCCCTAATTTTCTCCTTAACAATCTCAGAAGCTATATCCTCACCGTCATCCTTTCTAATACCGCTACTAAAGAAATATTTGAACTCAAAAAGACCGTGAGGAGTCTGCATATATTTATTAGCGGTCACCCTGCTTACAGTGGACTCATGGACTCCTATATCCATTGCCACATCTTTTAAAACCATCGGCTTTAAATGACCAACTCCCTTCTCAAAGAAATCCCTCTGAAGCCTTACTATACTTTCTGTAACTTTGTAGATGGTCTTTTGCCTTTGGTAGATACTTTTGATAAGCCAGCTTGCCGATCTAATCTTGTTCTGGATGTATTCTTTGGCAGACTGGGGTATTTTGTCGGGATTTTTCATAAACTCAAGATAGTAAGGGCTAATTCTAAGCTTGGGAAGCCCTTCATCGTTTAATAGTATCACAAAATCATTTTCTACCTTAACAACGAATACATCTGGACTTACATACTGAGGTTCTTCGTCAGAGTAAGCCCTTCCAGGTCTGGGATCTAAGCTTAAAATAGCTTCCACAGCTTCTTTTAGCTCCTGGGATCCACAACCAAGCTTATTCATTAAAGCCTGATAATTTTTATTTTCAAGGTAGTTCAAATAATTAAGAATTATGGTCTCAACAAGTTTATTCTCAGGCATAAGCACTCTTGCCTGGACAAGAAGGCACTCCCTGAGATCTCTTGAAGCAACACCTAGAGGATCAAAGTGTTGAATAGTTCTTAAAACTCTCTCAACCTCTTCAGGAGTTGAATTGGTAGCTTTGGCTATTTCCTCCACTGTTGCATCAAGATAACCATTGGAATTGAGATTTCCAATAATCTCTTCTCCAATTTCAATCTCTTTTTCAGTAAGCCTTGAAAGCCTAAGTTGCCAGTAGAGATGGTCTCTTAGAGAAGTTGGTTTGCTTAGCCTTTGTTCAAAGGAGGGCAATTCTTCCCCCTCTTCTCTTTCCTGCAAAACAGGTGGAGAAGAACTATATTCCTCCAAGAAAGATTCCCAGTCAAAGTCATCTCTTACTTTGTCCGATACTTCAAATTCTTGCAAAAAAGGCTGTTCTTCTGAAGATACTTCCGAGGATGGCAATTCTTCCAGATATTCCTCGCCTTCTTCCACTTCTTCCAGCACGGGGTTTATTTCTAGCTCATTTCGAATTGTCTGGATTAACTCAAGACGAGAGAGTTGAAGGAGTTTTATAGCCTGCTGAAGCTGTGGAGTCATCACAAGTTGAGGCATTAATTTTAACTGCTGTTTGAGCTCAAGAGCCATAACCCATTCTCCACCCCTTTAACTAGTCCAACCGGAAAGTATCTCCCAGATAAACATTTCTTACAACCTTGCTATTTATAATTACCTCAGGAGAACCTTTTTCCAGTATCTTACCCTCATGGATAATATAAGCTTCATCGCAAATATCAAGGGTTTCTCTAACATTGTGGTCAGAAATCAAAACACCGATATTTTTTTTCTTAAGGTAAACAATTGTATCCTGCAAATCCTTAATAGTGATGGGATCTATACCAGCAAAGGGTTCATCAAGGAGGATGAACTTTGGCTCTACTGCCAAAGCCCTGCTTATCTCTACCCTTCTTCGCTCACCACCTGAAAGCCTGTCTGCCCTTGTTTTAGCAACACCCTCTAGACCAAACTCCGAAAGAAGCATTTTAAGCTTTTCTTTCCGTTTTCTCCTGTCAGGCTCAACCATTTCAAGAACAGCCATAATATTTTCTTCGGCGGTAAGTTTTCTAAAAACCGAAGCATCTTGAGGTAGATAAGTAATCCCCTTTCTAGCCCTTTCATACATGGCATAATGCATAATGTTTTCATCTCCCAAGAAAACCTTACCCTCCGAGGGCTTTATAAGTCCAACAATACAATAGAAGGTGGTTGATTTCCCCGCTCCATTAGGACCAAGAAGACCAACGATTTGCCCCTCCCGGATAGAAAGAGTCACATTATCTACCACTTTTCGATTACCATAGATTTTAACAAGACCAACAGCTTTAAGTTCCATCTCGGCGCATTCCTTTAATACTTTCGGAAGAGGGAGTCAAAATCACCTCAACAGGCTTTTCTTTGCCTCCCTCAACAACGCTTTTTCTTTCTTTAAGATAAATGGTTATCATCTGACCAGACAGCCTATCCTGACCCTGAGAAACCACAGGATTTCCCGTTAAAAGAATCTTTTGGCTGGATACATAGTAAATAGCCTTGTTGGAAAGGGCTACCCTATCGCCCTGCACAATTTTTACATTTCCCTCAATCTCTATTCTATCAATCTGCTCCCCTATTGGTTTGTCGGATTTTATAGCTTCACCAGGCTTTCCGTATATGGACAACTTATCTCCCATTATGGTGACATCGTCTCTATTAACAACAACCCGGCCTTCAAAAACAATAATGCTTTTTTTCTCGTCTATAACTAGCCTATCACTTGTAAGATGAATAGGAATATTTTCTGCCTTTATATCCTGAGAAAAAGAAGTCCATTCTATTCCATTCACCATCAAAAAGAAAAAAAGAACAAAAAAAAACGCATATCTCACTTCCTCTCCTTCATGTCAAAAACCGGCATAGTCAAATCCCATTTTATATCAACACCGTCTTCTCCATAGGCTTTTTTATCCTCTACGTCGTAACGCCACCTATTAACTATGGCAGAAAAGCCATTTCCGGAGACTTTTAAAAGACTGTCAGACCTTATTTCCTTGGTTTGATTTATGTAACGAACCTTTTCTGTTTCAGCAATATAGCCGTTTGGAAGCTTAACAACAACACCTCCTAAAATCTCAATATCTTTGGTTCCCGCATAAAATAAGCCTTCTTTGCCCTCGAGAACTATAAAACTTTTATCATCAATGTAGAACTTAACCACCACTCCCTTCAATAGACTCTTCTTTTCTTCTTGAAAGAACTCAGCCACATCAGCCGATATCTGCCACTTTACTCTACCGTCAGCAACCTCTGAGTATTCCATACCTTCAAGCTTCATTCCATGAGACCTTTCGCTGGGAGGCGAATATGTGTCTGAAGGAATTTTTTCAACCTCCCTTTCTTTTTTATTATACCAGATAACACCGAAAAGAATGAGCAAAAATAGCAATATAATTAAAAGCGATTTATATCGCAACACAGTAGAACCTCTTAACCAAAATACCTAGCGGTAACATCATGCCATAAGTTTTTTACCTGTAAAATGAGCTCACATACTTCCCTACATGCACCTTTCCCACCTTTATTTTCAGTAACGTAGTGAGCATATGGAATAACGTGACTGCTGGAGTCGGCAACCGCAACAGCCCATCCAACCCTTTTCATGACTGGGATGTCAATCAAATCATCTCCAACGTATCCAACTTCTTCGTCTTTAAAACCAGTCTTTGCAAGAAGATCTTCGTAAGCCTCAAGTTTATTCTTGGCATTTTGATAAACATACTTTAGCCCGAGCTCCTTAGCCCTTATCTCTGTAGCCCTGGAATAACGCCCCGATATTATGGCAACATCGATGGAAGCTCTCATAAGAAGCTTTACTCCATGGCCATCCTTTACATCAAAAACTTTGATCTCTTTGCCATCTTCAGTATAGATAATTGAGCCATCTGTAAGAACTCCATCAACATCAAAGATGATCATCTTAAGCTTTTTTATTCGTTCTACATTATCAGCTCCTATAAGATCTTTAAAATCCATAGCTGTTCTTCCCTCCAGCTAGTATGAATCTGTTAGCCGTTGTCATTTTGAAATTGCTCCTCGGTTCCTTAAACTGACTGGCTTCCAAAGAGTGAATCAGAAATTACCCTGCCTTGCTTACCTATGGCTATCGGTAAGTTTCTTTAAACAATTCAAAAGTAACCTTCAATTCTCCAAGAAGCCTGACAGCATCCTTAAGATCAATTGAATTAGGACCATCACAGAGGGCTTTATCCGGATCTGGATGAACCTCCATAAAGATGCCGTCCGCCCCTGCTGCAACAGCTGCTCTAGCCAAGACGGGAACAAATCTTCTGTCTCCTCCCGAACAAATTCCAAGTCCTCCCGGATGTTGAACACTATGAGTTGCATCAAAAACCACGGGAACCTTAAAAGCCTTCATCTGAATTATAGACCTCATATCCACAACGAGGTTGTTATAACCAAAGATTGTTCCCCTTTCGGTTATGAGAACTTTGTAGTTATTACAAGACAACACCTTATCAAGGGCAGACTTCATATCCCAAGGAGCCATAAACTGGCCTTTTTTAAGGTTGACAATGCGTCCTGTAGAGGCAGCGCTTACTATAATATCGGTTTGCCTGCATAGAAAAGCAGGTATCTGGATTACATCAACTACAGAGGAGACAGCTTTAGCCTCTTCGGGAGAATGAACATCTGTAAGCACCCTTACACCCAAATCTTTTTTCAGCCGGTCAAGCCATTTAAGGCCTTTTTCAAGGCCAGGACCCCGAAAGGAAGCTATAGAAGTTCTATTAGCTTTATCGTAGGAGCTTTTGAATATAAAGGGAAGCCCTAAATCACTACAAGCCTTCATTAAGGCTTCACAAACCTCCAAGAGTAATTCATAACTTTCCATCACACAGGGACCGGCAATGACAAAAAGTTTTTCTCTTTTGCTGACTTCCTGCCACAAAAGATCCTGGCTCATGGCTAAGCGGAAGAAGCCCTTTCTAAAGCTTTTGCTATGAATTCCCTGAAAAGGGGGTGAGGTTCCATTGGTCGTGATTTAAATTCTGGATGGAACTGACACCCTAAAAACCATGGATGATCTTCAAGCTCAATGATCTCAACAAGGTTCTTGTCGGGAGAAAGACCTGTAAACTTCATCCCATATTTAGCAAAAAGCTCTCTATATTCATTATTAAATTCAAAACGGTGGCGATGCCTTTCCCATACTTCATGCTTTTTATAGGCTTCAAAGGCTAGGCTGTCCTTTTCAATAATACAAGGATATGCTCCAAGCCTCATTGTTCCACCAAGATTCATATTCTCATCCCTTATTATTCTTTGCTGGCTTTTGTAGTCAAACCATTCTTTCATAAGATATATCACGGGGTGGGGAGTTCTGGAGTTAAACTCTTGGCTGTGGGCATCCTGAAGTCCCACAACATTTCTCGCAAATTCAACAACCGCAAGCTGCATCCCAAGACATATGCCAAAAAAGGGAAGTTTATTTTCTCTTGCATATTTTATAGCCTTTATCTTGCCCTCTGTTCCTCTCTTTCCGAAACCTCCAGGAACAAGTATCCCGTGGACTCCCTCAAGAAGGGCTTCTCCGCCTTCCCTTTCAACTTCTTCAGAATCTACATAATAAAGATCAACCTTTGCTTCTAAACTCCAACCCGCATGAAGAAGTGCTTCATTGAGGCTTTTGTAGGACTCCTTAAGATAGACATACTTTCCAACAATAGCTATCCTGACCGTCTTGGAAGCATTTTTTATTCTCTCGATCAGCCTCTTCCAGTCATCAAGAACAGGAGAACGAGTCCAAATATTAAGAAGCTGAACAATTTTTTCATCGAGACCCTCTTCATGAAATCTCAAAGGAACCTCATAGATACAATCAACATCAACAGCATTAATCACCGCATCCACTTCAACATTACAAAAATGGGCAATCTTTGCCTTTATCTCCCTTGAAAGAGGAACTTCCGTTCTACAGAGCAAAATGTCAGGCTGGATGCCTATACTTCTAAGTTCTTTAACGCTATGCTGGGTTGGTTTAGTCTTAAGTTCTCCTGAACTTTTTAAATAAGGAACCAAAGTAACGTGAATATATATGGCGTTTTCTTTTCCTATGTCGTTTCTAAATTGTCTTATGGCTTCCAGAAAGGGAAGGCTTTCGATATCTCCAACGGTTCCACCAATTTCAACAATAACAATGTCTTCTCCGTTTACAACACTTCTTATTGCAGCTTTAATTTCGTCGGTAATGTGGGGAATCACCTGCACGGTGCTTCCAAGGTAGTCTCCTCGCCTTTCTTTCGTGATCACCGAAAAGTATATACTTCCAGAAGTATAGTTGTTCTTTTTTGTCATAACAGCATGGGTAAACCTTTCGTAATGGCCGAGATCAAGATCTGTTTCTGCACCATCTTCGGTTACATAGACCTCTCCGTGTTGATAGGGGTTCATGGTGCCAGGATCAACATTTATGTAAGGATCAAGCTTTTGAAGGGTTACCTTAAGACCTCTGCTCTCCATAAGAGCCCCTATAGAGGCAGCAGCAAGACCCTTTCCAAGAGAAGAAAGAACTCCACCTGTAATAAATATGAACTTAGGATGCCTCAAGTTAAAAACCTCCTCTAGCCATTAGCTCTCGAAACATTTTCGCAAGTTCTTCCGGTCTAGTTGAAATGATTTCATTCCCCATAAGTTTTTGGAAGTAATAGTCATCAGTTCTATAGTTTGGCGAAAAGTTCTGCCGGCAAATTATTCTTACTACAGAAGATTCCCAGGGGAAACAATTATTTACCGTTCCACTAAAAAGAGAAAAGTTGAAAGTAGAAAATTCAAGATTTTTATAAAGTTTCAAGGTGAGGGATACACCTTTAGCAAGGGCTTTAATTTCGTTATCTTCCCACTTAGAAAGATCACCTTTTTGTGGAAAGATTCCCATAATCTCGTTTGTTCCAACGGGAGAATAGGAAGCTATCCAGTGGCTTCCGAAGAACTCTCCTATATATCTTTCGCCAAGGGCTTTCTCTGTGGCTATTAGGTCGTCCCAGAAGGAAATCTTGGTTTTTTCAAAGTATTGGCGAGATGCTTCAAGAAGCCTTTCATGGTGAGTTGAAGGAACAGAAGAACCAAGAACCTGAACATGAGGATGAAACACACTGGAACCAGCAGGGGGAAGGTAATTGGCATTTACAGTAAAATACCGGCAATCCTTATCTTTAGAGGAAATAATCTTGATAAACTCCACGGCAACATAGAAAGCATCCCCTAGAAGATCCTCCGGGAAATTATCAAGGCTTCTATAATGTTCATTTCCTAGCATTATCACTCCGTGGTAGGAAGCAATGGGAAAAAGATTTGGGAAAAGGACAACCTCTCCCCTTATAAGGCGTCCTTCCTTGATCAAATCTTTCGGATACTTAGGGGTGGTCTTTTCCCATTTTCCATCACAGAGAAAACAATTTGGCTTGGTTGCTTCTGCAACGCTTAGTATAAAAGATTCATCAAGCTTATGAAACATGATCTCTTTTTTGTCCTCGATGGAAGAGCTATATAAACTCACATGACCAAGCAATGGGTCTATTCTAAGTTCCAGGGTCTGCTCATCGAGAGCCCAATTTTTAAGAGGATTTATAAAGGACGCTTTACAGTTAAACCTTTTGAACTCAACAGCCATCTTTATCCCTCGCAGTCAATAGGTTCAACAAGTTTACTTATCTTCCCGCTTTCTACAGCTTCAACAAACTCTTCAACCATCATTTTCCCCGCCTCTATAGCCTTTTGCCAATAGGAAATTCTATCTTTATCCCTCCCTTTAAAGTCATAAAAATCTTTTCGGTCAGGTATTCTACCATAGGGAAGCTTTTTCATGAAATCATTAGAAGGAGCAACCAAAACCACCTGTTTCAAGTTTTCACAGCAAGGCTTTCTCTTGATGGTTTTGTCAAACCAGCCAGGTATAATCCGAGAAGAATAATGGGGAAAAAGCACAAACTCGTCAAACCCATCAAGATGGTAAGGAATATCTAGATGGTAATCTATAATTCCACCATCTCTGTAAACTCCTGGAGGAGCAGAAGGTATGTTCTTTATGGCTTTCATCACTGTGGGAATTGATCCAGAAGCTAATAAAACCTCCCTTATGTTTTCAGGCTTTAAGGGAAGAAATTCGGTTGCTATTTTATCTTGCTGGAACCTAAAGGGAGGACAATCTCGATAATCGTGAAAAATACATCTTTTAATAAATAGCCCAAGGCTTTCTCGTTTTATCCTGTTTAACAATCCAAAAAAGACCATCCAGCCAAAGAGAGAAATTCCCCCTTCTAGGTTAACAATTCCTTTTTTATTTCTGACGGTAAAAATACTTAACCTACAGAAAGGGTTTTCAAAAATTTCTTCCCTTCTTGATTCAGGCATTAGGCAATCTAGGATCCTTATAGCCTCCCTGGTTATTTCTTTCGGGGTGGGTCTCAAAGAATATCTTTGTCCCATGTAAGCTTCTAAAAAACTATTAATGGCCTCCAAAGGATTTTTAAAGCAAAGAGCTGAAAACCTCCAACTACCTACAGAAGAACCAGCTAAGAAAAGCTTTCCCTTTCCTATCTTTCCTTTTTCGATAAGGGAAGCAAGAAATCTGTCAAAATGATAAAGAATAAGCCATTTAGGACCGCCGGCAGCTCCTACCACAATTTTCACCTTACTGAAATTAAATCCTCCATCCCTAATAACAGCCAAGGAAGTATCGCCAGCCATAATTCTAATGTAGCCCATTCAAGCCTCCTCTAACCACAATTACCTTTTTCTTTGCCAAAGGGTAATCACAAAGTGGTTTTTGTCCCTTTTTTCTATCGAAAGTCTCTTTAGGCCAAGGTTTACCGCTACATTTTTAGCTATAATAAGCCCTATGCCAACACCGGACGTAGGAAGCTCAGGTTTTATATCATTTACCACCACAAAGTATGGGTTCTTCCTAAAAAGACCTGTTCTGATGTAAATCTTTTGGTGGGCATACTTAAAGGCATTTTCCAGGATAAGACTAAGAAAAATACTTGATTCCAACCTGTTAGCAAAAACAAAGGTGGGACTTATTCTCATGACTACATTTCCGTCAAAAGAAACCCTTCCCTTTACATCATCTACAATCTTTTCCACAACACTACTTAAGTCAAAGATTTCTCTTCTAAGATGCTCTGGATTAAATGCTTCGATGGATTCAAGAATTTTTTTGTAGTCTTCTTCTATGGCCTTTAAGCTCTTAAGAGTTCTTTCAATTACTAGGGGATCAAAGTTTTCCTTGAGGATGGAAAGATTGACCTTCTGGGTCACTATAAAATTGCCTAACTTATGGGAAAGTATGTCAATAAGGGTCATCTTGAATCTATGGATTCTATCCTTTTGAAGGAGATACCTTACAAGAAGCTCATAGAAGAGTATCAAAGAGATTATAAAGAGCCCAAGTATCCAGAATCCAAGGCTAATGCCAAAAAGGATGGTGGATTCTAAAGCATAGGCTGGATCAACACCGTAAAGTCTCATATAGAAGTAACCACAGGACCAGACCCAGAGGCAAGAGAAAGCAAAGAAAATGATTATGCCAAACCGAAAGGAAAGCTTGAATTTTTCTTTCAAAGTAGTTTATACCCTCTACCCTTATAGGTTTCTATAGACTTTGGAAAAAGCTTTCTAAGCTCTTTTATGTAAGCTCTAAGATTTTCCTCGGTAACGTGAATCCCTCCCCATACAACCTTTATTATTTCATCTTTATCTACTACCCTACCTCTATTTTCAATGAGATAATTCAAAAGGCTCCATGCTTTAGGAGTAAGTTTAAATTCTTTCCCATCTTTCAAAACAATTCCTCTCAATCTATCGATGACAAAACCTTCTAAAAGGCAAAAGGTGGAGGATTTACGCCTTCTTATAAGCACCCCAAGCCTTAATACTAGCTCCTCTATTTCAAAGGGCTTTACAAGATAATCGTCAGCTCCTTTAACAAAACAAACCCTTTTCGAATCAAGACCACTCTTTGCGGTAAGCACTAAAACAGGGGTATCAGGAGCCCTTTCCCTTATAACATCAAGTATTTCCTCACCGGAAATTCCTGGAAGAATTAAATCAAGAACAACTACATCAAAGCAAGAAAAATTCACTCTCTTTTGCAAATCTTCAAAGTTCTGACCTATCCACATCACCATAAAACCTTGATTTTCAAGATACTCTCTGAGACTTTCTCCCAAAATAGCATCATCTTCTATGAGAAGAATATAGGCTTTTCTATCACCCTTTTCCATAAAATAATGATCCCTTTGGGCAGGGTCACCAAGCCCCAGCTCGCCACAAAGCTTATAGTTCTTTCCCATAAACCATATAATAAACCATGGGCACAATCACTAAGGTAAAAAAGGTTGAGACGCCTATTCCAAGGATTAAAGACCAGGCAAGACCTGAAAAAATTGGATCAAGAGTGATAGGCCAGGCAGCCAACATAGCAGAAAAAGATGTAAGAAAGATAGGCCTTGTTCTTATTGCTCCAGCCTCTATGATTGACTCCACAATGGGCTTTCCCTCCTTTTTTCTCTCCTCAATAAACTCTATAAGAAGAATAGAATTTCTCGTTGCAATTCCCGACAGGGCAATCATGCCAATCATGGCTGTAGCGGTGAAATAGATAGGATCTTCCCATCCGTCAATTACTTTTCCAAAGATAAGATTAAGTATCCAAAAACCAGGGATTATGCCTATGATGGAAAGGGGAAGGGCTATTAACTGGATAAGTGGCATAACATAGCTTTGGGTTTGGTAAAGAAGAAGAACATAGATTCCAAAAACTGCCACCGCAAAGGCAATCCCAAGGTCTCGAAAAACCCTTACAGTAATATCCCACTCACCTTCTCCAGACCAAACTATCTCAAAATCCTTAAGATAGGGATCTTTAGAGACCTTTTCCTTAAGCGTAAAGATTGCCTGGGGAGGTGGAAGTCCTGCTGTGTCAGCAAAAACATAAACAACGGGCTTAAGGTTTTTGTGGTATATGGGTTGTTCTATGAAAGTCTCCTTGAAATGGCCAATTTCCGACAAATACACCATTTTGCCATCACTTCCTCTAACCATAAGGGATTCCAGATCGGCCATACTAGTTCTCTTTTCTCTGGGCAACTTTACAATAATCTTCGTAGGATGAACCTCCTCGGGTAACCTCAAAGAGCCATAAAAGCCTCCATCTACCGCATCAGCTATCAATTGAGCTACCTGAAGGTCACTTATCCCTAAAAGACCAGCCTTAACTCTATCCACTTCAAAAACAATCTTTTTTTGCTTCTCAACGGAGATATCATCAACATCCACAATACCACGAACACTTGCCATAATGGATCCAACACGCTTTCCAGCTTCTATCAAGTCATCATAGGATTGAAATCCACTCTTTCCATACACCTCCGCAACGATTGTTGAAATAACCGGTGGGCCAGGGGGAATTTCAACAATTTTTACATTCGCTCCAAAGAAACTAGCTATGGCTTTTACATCATTTCTTATTCTCAGGACAATTTGATGGCTCTGATGGCTTCTTCTTTTCTTTTCAACAAGGTTTACTCTTATGTCGGCAACTTCTGAGCCTTCCCTCAAGTAGTAATGCCTCACCAGACCGTTGAAATCTATAGGGCTTGCGGTTCCAACATACCAGCTCACATCGGTTACTTCGGAAAGCGTCAAGAGGTATTCTGAAATAGCAGAGGTTACAGCCTCAGTGGTTTCAAGGGAAGTGCCCTCAGGCATATCCACAACGATCTGGAGCTCGTTTTTATTGTCAAAGGGAAGCATTTTAAGGGGCACCCTCTTGGAAATCACAAGCCATCCGCAAAAAGCAAGAAGCATAACAATAGCCCCAATTAACCAGTATCTTAACCTGCCATTCTCTATAACAGGCGTCATAACTTTGCTATAAACTCTAAAAAGAAGTGTTTCCTCGAGAGTGAAAGTCTCTTTATCAACATTTTTATGATCTTTCTTAAGGATTTTTAAAGCAAGCCAGGGGGTTACAGTAAAGGCAACAACAAGACTCATAACCATGGCAACAGGCACATTAACAGCCATTGGTGCCATATAGGGACCCATCATGCCCGTTATAAAAAACATAGGAAGAAAAGATAAAATAACTGCCATGGTTGCCCATATTATTGGAGGTCTTACTTCGTTTACTGCTGTAAGAACAGCATCAAAAGGAGGCTCCTTGCCCATTGCAAAATGCCTGTGAATATTTTCTACATCAACAATGGGATCGTCCACCACAAGACCAAGAGAAAGAATAAGAGCAAAAAGAGTAACTCTATTGATGGTATATCCAAGAAGCAGATTAACAAGGAGGGTAAAACTAAAGGTTATAGGAACAATCAAGGCTATTATAAGCCCTTCCCGCCAACCGATGGCATAGGCAAGAAGAAGAATTACAATGACAATAGCAACAGCCAGGGCTTCCACCAATTCGTTTACTTTTTCATTGGCAGTTTTTCCATAATTTCGGGTAACTCTAAAATAAACACCTTCCGGAAAAGCTTCTTTAGCAAACTTTTCAGTCTCTTCTATAATCTCTTTAGCGACCTTTACAGCATTCGTGCCTTTATGCTTTGCAACTGCAACGGTAACAGCTGGATAATCCTTAAACTTTTCTATATTAGCGGGGATATCTTCCCGCTTATAATTTGCAGGATCCTCTTTGGAAAAGGCTTTGCTACCAAAGGCAATTCTTGTGTAGGTCTTAGGCTCTGCTGAACCATCCGTTACAGTGGCAACATTTTTAAGATATACCGGCTTTCCATCCCTTACAGCTACAATAAGGTCTCCAACTTCCTCCGCCGATGTAAGAAACTCTCCAGCCTCGAGTTTTATAACGTCGTCATAGCTTTCCAAGCTTCCAGCGGGTATTCTACTATTTGCAGTCTCAATAGCCCTTCTTATGTCCTGAAGACAAACCCCGTGAGCTGCCATCTTCTGAGGGTCAACAGATACAAGAATCTCCCTTGGGGAACCGCCAACTATATAGGTCTTTCCAGCATTCTTTACCGACTGAAGCCTTATTTCAAGTTCTTCTGCAAGTCTTCTAAGTTCATAGTCACCATAACGATCACTGTAAAGAGTGATATTTACAATGGGGACATCATCGATTTCTACGGGCTTGACAACCCATCCCGTAACCCCAGGAGGCACCTGGTCAATGTTCGAATTAATCTTATTATAAAGCTTTACCCAGCTTCTTTCCCTATCCTCCCCCACATAGAACCTTACAGTTACAACAGCCATGGAAGGAAAGCTCATGGAATAGACATATTCAACACCATCAATCTGATAAAGAAGTTTCTCAAGCCTTGTTGCCACCTGTCTTTCTACTTCCTGGGCAGAAGCTCCGGGCATTTTAATAAAAACATCAGCAATAGGAACAACAATCTGGGGATCCTCCTCCCTGGGGGTAACATCTAAAGCAACTACGCCTGCCGCTATACTAACAATTATCAAAAGAACTGAAAGATTTCCCTTAAGGAAGGCTTTTACTATACGGTTTATCCAGTTTTCTTCTATCATGGAAGAAACACTCTCTCGTTAGCTTTAAGACCTGTAAGTATCTCTATATTGCCATCCCTTATTTTACCAACCCTTACAAAACGCCTTGAAAGGGTTCCATCGGGATTTACCACATGGACAAGTCTTATTTGACCAATACTTTGAACAGCCTCTTTAGGAACCACCAAGGTGGTATAACTTCCATAGCTTATGTTAAATCTTCCAAAAAGGCCATTCACAATACTGGGATCTCCAGGAAGACTTATCTTCACAACAACCGTTCTAGTAGAAGGATCTGACTGGGGAACGATTTCTCTTATCACCCCTTTAAAGCTTCTGTTGATGGCATCTATTCTGACCTCAAGCTCTTGCCCTACCTTAATGTAGGGAATTAGGGACTCTGCAACCAAAGCGTGAAGCTCTGGTTTGGTATGGGTTTCTATGTAGAAAAGAGGTTGCCCTGGCGTAACCATTGAGCCAACTTCAACAGCCTTTTTTACAAGTTTTCCAGTAAAGGGTGCGGTAATAACGGTATAGCTAAGCACAGCTTCAGCTTCCTTAAGAGAAGCCTCTGCCTGTTCTATTTGTGCCTGGGTTTTCAAAAGCTCAGATTCTGCGGTCTTAACCTGGTTCAAGGAAGCAATATAATTTGACTCGGCGCTTATATATTGACTTTTCATGTGCTCAAGCTGTTGGGCAGTAACAGCCTGATTTTTGTAAAGATTCTGGTAGCGGTTGTAATCCGCCAAAAGGCGATCCCTTTGGGCTCTAGCAGACTCCATATTGGCCTTTGCAACAAGAAGCTGATACTTTGCCATTTCATAGGCCTTCCTGGCTGACTGAAGTTGAGACTCTGCCTGTTTTACCCTGGCTCTTATCTCTCTATCGTCAAGGCGAGCAATAATGGTTGGATTTGGACTATCCTGTCCATAGACTACAGAGCCCTCTGGCACAAGAATCTCTTTAACCTGGGCCATAATCTTACTTGATACCCATGTATCAGCCATTGTTCTTAAAGTTCCTACTTGTTCAACCTGAAGGGGATAGGTAACTTCCTCCACAATAGCTATCTTTTGGGGATCCTGAAGCTTTGGTTTAGAAACTTCAGTTCTTCCAGGGCTTACCTTTGGAAGGAAAGCCCCAGAAAGCCAAAGCATCATAAAGACTAAAACTAAAACAAGACCACTTGCCTTTAAGAGCTCCCTTTTGTTGAGCATAACTTTGGCTCCTTTTTTAAGCTTCAGAAAGGACTTCTCGAAATTCCCTGGTAAATCGTTCTAGTTCTTCTCCTTCAAGGACTTCTTTCTCAAGAAGCTCCTTTGCAAGTCTGTCAAGCCAGGGACGGTATTTTTCAAGGATTGCCTTAACCTTGCTATAAACTTCCTCTACAGTTTTTTTCATCTCTTCATCGATGGCTTCAGCTGTCTTCTCGCTAAAATCTCTTCCGCTGTAAAAAGTAGAAACAACCTCTGGTTGAAGAAAAGGCGAATAAGGCTCTTTTCTAAAGGTAATAAGTCCAAGCTTTGAACTCATACCATACTCTGTGATCATCCTTTTTATTATATCGGTGGCTCTTTGTAAATCGTTCATAGCTCCAGTGGAGACATCATTAAAGACAATCTCCTCTGCCCCTCTTCCTCCAAGGAGTATGGCAACTCTATTGAGAAGTTCCTGCTTAGTCATTAGATATCTATCCTCTGTAGGCATCTGTTGAGTATATCCAAGGGCTCCTATACCCCTTGGAATGATGGAAATTTTATTAATCGGGTCAGTTCCAGGTAAAGCCATAGCAACCAAGGCATGACCTGCCTCGTGATAGGCAACAATTTCTTTTTCTTTGGCGTTGATGGCACGATTTTTCTTCTCAAGTCCTCCTATAATCCTGTCGAGAGCTTCCTGAAAATCTTTCATCTCAACTTTATCAGCGTTTCTTCTTGCAGCCAGGAGGGCAGCTTCATTTACAAGGTTTGCCAAATCAGCTCCAACAAAGCCAGGCGTCATAGCGGCAATTTTTTTAAGAGCTACATCATCTCCAAGAATAATGTTTTTTACATGAATCTTAAGAATCTCTTCCCGCCCTTTTATATCAGGCTTGTCTATAGCCACATGGCGATCAAACCTACCTGGCCTTAAAAGGGCTGGGTCTAAAATCTCCGGGCGGTTTGTAGCTGCCATTATGATGACGCCAGAGGTAGAGTCGAAACCATCCATTTCAACAAGAAGCTGGTTAAGGGTTTGCTCCCTTTCGTCATGACTTGAAATAGGGCTTATTCCCCTTGCCTTTCCCAAGGCATCAATCTCATCTATGAAGATAATGCAAGGAGCATTTGCTTTAGCCTGAGCAAAAAGATCTCTTACACGGGCAGCTCCAACGCCAACAAACATCTCCACAAAATCAGAACCACTTATGCTGAAAAAGGGAACACCTGCTTCACCTGCAACAGCCTTGGCAAGCAGGGTTTTTCCTGTTCCTGGAGCTCCAACAAGAAGAATTCCCTTTGGAATTCTTGCACCGAGCCTTCTAAACTTTTCGGGATTTCTAAGATACTCTACAACATCCTGAAGCTCTCTTTTAGCTTCATCAATGCCTGCCACATCATTAAAAGTAATCCCCACATCCTTTTCGGCATATATCTTGGCTCTTGCCTTACCAAGGGAAAGGACTCCCTGGGGTCCTCCCATACGCCTTATAAGATAGCCCCATATCAGAAAGAAAATAACAAGAGGCACTACCCACGAAAGAATGGCCTCTATTACTTTATTTTGCTTTTCTCCTGAATAGACAACACCGTGGCTATCAAGAAAAGAGATTAAATCGGGATCTTGGAGTTTTACGGTGACAAAATACTTCTTTCCATCTTCTGGGCTCTTGAGACTACCAGAAATCCTTTCTTCCCCTATTGTTACCTTTTCTACTTTGCCTGCCGAAACCAAAGACTTAAACTTTGAGTAGGGAATATCCACGATGTTTTGCTGAAAAATCCATAAATCATGAAGCCAGGCAATAGCCAGAAGGGTGAAGATAAAATACCAGATAGAAAAATGCATCTTTTTGGTCATTTCTTTCTTATCACGGCGATCACCAGAAGGATCAGAACCGAAGATATTCTTCATCCCTTCAAAAAGCTCATTTTTTTTATTCATCCTATTCCTCCCTTTTATTCTTAGAAACTTTTTAGGTTGCTCTCAAAACTTTACTAAACTATAATCCCGAAACGAGATAAAGCAATTCAACCAGTAAAGAGTTAAAGGAGAAAGAATCCATGGGCAATATCTTAAAAAAAGTGGTATTGGTTATGGTAGCTCTTTTCTTGTCCTTCACCGGAGTAAGTCTTGGCGAAGAATACAATGGATTTACCGATTCGGAAGAAATCGCCCAAGTATATGACCCCTTAGAGCCCGTAAATAGAGTCTTCTTCACCTTCAACGATAGACTCTATTTCTGGTTCTTAAAGCCAGTGGCAACGATTTATAAAGCCTTCATACCAACTGGAGTAAGACAGGGCATATCAAATTCATTCAACAATTTAAGAATGCCAGCAAGATTTTTCAATAATCTTTTTCAGGGAAAACCAGAAAACGCCCTGGTGGAACTTCAAAGATTTGTAATAAACTCTACCCTAGGGGTAGGAGGATTTTTTGATGTAGCAGAAAGGCATTTTAACCTTTCATCAAGTCCTGAAGACTTTGGTCAGACTTTGGCTGTCCATGGAGTAAAAGAGGGACCCTTTATAAACTGGCCCTTCTTTGGACCATCAACCCTTAGAGATTCCCTTGGAACAGCGGTTGATATGGTGTTTGATCCGCTAACTTACATAGTGCCAAATTTTATAACGAATGTGGAAGTAAAGGCAGGAGAAAAAACCAATCAGCTATCTCTAAGGGTTGGAGAATATGAAGATCTTAAAAAATCAGCCATAGATCCCTACCTTGCTGTAAGGGATGCTTACATTCAGTATAGAAACAACCTTATAGCGAAGTAACCCTTGAAGAAAAATATTCTACAAGGGCATTCCTAAGTCCTTCGATGGTATAAGAGGAGGGAACAACCTTTACATCAAGATCATATTCTCTGGCGGTCTTAGCAGTGATTGGACCTATGCAAGCTATCGCAACATCTCTTAAATAGTTCTTCAAAAAAAAGCTATCACCCATTAATGCAAAGAAATTATGCACTGTAGAGGAAGAAGTAAAGGTTATACAATCAATTTCTTTTCTTTTAAGCTTTTCAAAAAGAAGGCGGGATTTGTCTTCAGTAGGAATGGTTGTTTTATAAGTTGGAACGACCTCTACATGGGCTCCTCTTTTTCGCAAGGTCCCAGGAAGGATATCTCTAGCTTCTAATGCCCTTGGAATAAGGATATACTTATCCTTTACGATGTCTTCCTCAAGGCCTTCCAAAAGTCCCTCCGCTTTATAACTTGCGGGGACAAAGTCTGCTCTTATGCCAACATTTTCCAAGGCTCTGGCGGTCTCCGAACCTATAGCAGCAATCTTTTTTCGCCAGAGACTCCTCCCATCTAGCCCAAAAAGCCAAAGCCTTTCGAAGAAAAACTTAACTCCATTTACGCTGGTAAAAATAATCCAGTCATACTTATGAAGCTCAGAAATAGCTCTATCTAAAAACTCCCAGGAAGGGGGAGGTTCTATTTCTATCGTTGGAAATTCAAAACAAGAAGCTCCTAACTCCTCAAGCATAGTTTTAAACTTGCTGGCTTGAGCTCTTGCCCTAGTTATAACAATGGTTTTCCCAAAAAGGGGCTTTCTTTCAAACCAGTTCAAAGGATCCCTAAGCTTTACCACATCACCAATCACAATAACAGAAGGAGAAGTTATGCCCCTTTCCTGAACCAGTTTGATAATATTTGACAATGTTCCCGCTACGGTTTTTTGCTTGGGGGTCGTCCCCCACTGAATAACAGCAGCAGGTGTTTGAGGGTCAACGCCGTTTTTAACTAAGTTATCAACAATATCCTCTATTTGTTTCATACCCATAAGAAATACCAAGGTTCCCCCCAGCATAGAAAGGGCTTTCCAATTTATTTTAGACTCTTTCCCATCGCCTCTTTCATGCCCAGTTACAAAGGTAATGGTAGAGTTAAAATCCCTGTGAGACAAAGGGATACCGCCGTAAGCAGGAGCAGCAATAGCAGAGGTAACACCAGGAACAACCTCAAACTCTATTCCCGCTTCAGTCAAAGCCTGGGCTTCCTCACCGCCTCTTCCAAATACAAAGGGATCTCCCCCCTTAAGGCGAACAACTTTAAAAAAACGCCCCTTTTCAACAAGAAGTCTGTTAATCTCTTCTTGACTCATAGAATGAAAGCCAGCCTTTTTCCCTACGTATATCTTTTCTGCATCAGGCTTACAATATTCAAGAAGGGCTTCGTTAACTAAATAATCGTAAATTATAATATCTGCTTCTTCTATTAACTGCCTTCCCTTTACCGTTATAAGACCGGGATCGCCAGGTCCAGCCCCTACCAGGTAAACCTTTCCACTCATAACACCCTCAGTAAATAGCCTCGAGTATTTCCATTCCGCCTTCTTCTAAAATAATCTCAGCAAGTTCAGTTCCAAGCTTTTCCGCTTCCTCCGGAGAACCCTTCCTTTCTCTTTTTATCACCACCTTGCCATCAATAGAAGCTACCATACCAACCATCCAAAGACTACCATCCCTAATAAAGGCATGACCCCCTATGGGAATCTGACAACCCCCTCCAAGCCTTCTAAGAAAAGCCCTTTCCGCCATAACCGCTTTGAAGGTTTCTTCATCATGAAAAGGCCTGATAAGCTCCATCGTATTCTTGTCATCTTCTCTTATTTCAATCGCCAAAACACCCTGTCCAATAGCAGGAAGAAAATCTAAAGGATCCATGTAGGAAGTTATAAAACTCTGAAGACCCATTCTGTGAATACCAGCTGCTGCAAGTATTATTGCATCATATAAGCCTTCTTGAAGCTTTCTTAACCTTGTATCAACGTTTCCACGAAGCATTTGAACCTGAAGCTCAGGGTGTCTATTTCTTATCTGACTTGCCCTTCTTAGACTGCTTGTTCCAATAACAGATCCTTCGGGAAGCTCCTGAAGGCTTCTTGCCTTCATACTAACAAAGACGTCCCTCGGATCTTCCCTCCTGGGAGTAGCAGCAATCTTAAGACCTTCTGGAATCTCTGAAGGCACATCCTTCATGCTATGGACGGCAAGGTCAATCTTGCCTTCTAACAGAGCTTCTTCAATCTCCTTAACAAAAAGCCCCTTGCCACCAATCTTGGCAAGAGGCACATCGGTCATCTTATCGCCCGTTGTCTTAATGATTTCAACTTTGATCTCAAGACCCTGCCAGTAATTCTCAAGAAAATTCTTAACTATCTCCGTTTGCTTAAGAGCAAGCTTACTACCCCGAGTTCCAATAACAAGCAGATCTTTCACAAAAGCCCTTCCTTTAATGGCAGGAAGCACAGGATGTAGCACTACAAGTGGCACATCCTGAGGAAGCTTTGGTAGAAGCTACCCTGCTACTTGCTGCACCCTTGTCTCCACCGCTTTTAAAACCAAAAAGAGACATCTTTTTGGATACCTCTAAAGCTCCACATTGAGGACAACTTACTACCTCGTCGCGACGAAGGATAAGCATCTCAAAATCCTTTCCACACTTTGAACACCTGTATTCATATATGGGCATCTTAAAACCTCCGCTTTCTAAAATCTAGTAAGCAAAAAATAGAAATTAACTTGAGCTTTTTCAACCTATTTTTTCAATTACCACCGTTTCACCATCTTTTACTGATTTAAGAACGCTAAGATTTCCTTCCATTTGTCCAACAATGTTTACAGCGCTGGCTGGAATAATTTCATTTCCCTTGCTTATAGGAGTTGGACCAAAAAACATACAAAAGGCCTTTCCCTTTGGCCAGTATCCCAGATCACCAAGATTTACAACTTCCTTGGCATCTTTTTCCAAAGGCATTTCTACAGGGATAAAAAAGTATATTTCTTCTCCCCAGGTCTGAGCCCTGCCAACAATGGGCAAAGCCCTTTCTATGGCCTTGGCGGTCTCTGAGTCATTCAACACCGCCGAAATCTCCACCGAACCAAACTTAATTTTTATCTTTGAAGCCATCTTCCCCTCCCCTTCTAGCCTCAACACACTCAATCAGGGCTGACAAAAAAAGAGGAACCATAATCTCGTGATGCCCAATAAAATTAAAACCCCTTCCCGCTGGTTTAGTAGGTCTTTCAACGACGTTTTTAAGAGGTCTGTATTGTCTTTGAAAATCCATATTAATGGTGGTGATATTTTCCAGTTTGTAACCAAGATTTCTTGTGACACTTATTGCCTTTAAAAACACCTCAGGAAGTATAACAGCAGAACCAATATTGATATAAACCCCCTCAGAAAGGGTGCTTACAAGCCTACAAAATATTTTAAAGTCTCTGTAGGAGGCATCCCCCATTAGAGCTCCATCCATAAAAGGATGAATATGGATTATATCAGTTCCAAGAGCAACATGAACCGTAACAGGCTTTCTCAGCCTGTAGGCGGAGCCAAGAAGGCTATAATCGGAAAAAGGAAGACCTTCTTCTACAATCCTTCTCCCAATAATGCTTCCAAGACCTTCATCTGTGGATTTGCTATAGGCATCCTTAAGGGCGCCAAGAATAAACCTTGCAGTATCATCAACAGCTCCAAAGGATCCATCCCTTATGTGAGATTCAACATCCTCAGACGTTTTGCCCGAAAGAGCTATCTCTACATCGTGTATCATCACCGCACCATTTACCGCAAAGCCGGTTATAATATTTTTTTCCATAGCCTGGACAAGAAAAGGAGTGAGTCCAACCTTTATAACATGAGCTCCCATACCAACAAGAACTGTTTTTGCCTCAAGAACAGCCTTTGAAACTAACTCAATAGAAAGCAAAAACTCTTCCCCTGCAAGTATTCTGGGAAGTGTTTTGATAAACTCCACAAAAGAAGCCCCAGAAGACCATTTCTTAGCAAAATCCTTTACCGAAACCTTGCTGGGTCTATCTTTTAAAGGAACCGTTTTAATCCCACTAAAATCAAGAGGTTCCCATTTCATTCTTCATCATCCTTTCAACAAGACCACAGAAGACATGTCCAAGAAGGATATGACACTCCTGGATGCGTGGTGTCTTTAGTGAAGGCACATGGATAATTAGATCACAATAGATATCCATTTCTGTCTCTCTACCGCCAGCCAAACCCAAGGTATGAAGACCGTGTTCTTTTGCCCAGCGAAGAGCTAAAATAATATTTCTTGAGTTCCCGCTTGTGCTTATCCCGAAGGCCACATCGCCAGGTTCAGCAAGAGCCTGAAGTTGTCTTACAAAAATATCCTCAAAGCTTCTATCGTTCGATATGCTGGTTATAATTGATGTATCCGTTGTAAGGGCAATAGCTGGTAAGGCTATTCTTTCTTCTTCAAAGCGGTTTACAAACTCTGCTGCTATATGTTGAGCATCCGCAGCACTTCCCCCATTTCCAAACAAAAAAAGCCTGTGCTTTGCCCTGAAAGCAGAAACTACAAGGGTTGCCATCTTGTGAAGAGTCTCTTCAGCCAGAGGTTTAAGCCTTTCAAGGGTTTCTAAAAGCTCATCAAAGGAACTATCTACATATCCCTTCATTTCTAATTCCACCTAATAGACAGGGGTTGTAACTTTAGGATTTTCCTTTATGTCCTGCCTGAGAAGCTTTAGAAATTTCTTAAAGAAAGGACCAGGAACGCCTGCTCCTATCTTTTTATTATCAAATCTTACTACCGGAAGGACATCAAAGGTTGTTCCAAACATCATAACCTCATGAGCCCGATAGACCTCTTCAACGGGAATATCATCTTGAGCAATTCTAGAAAGTATCCTCGATTTTACGAAATCCTCTGCCAGCTCCATTACTCTTGTTATTGTGGTTCCTTTAAGGACTTTGCTAAACTTAGGAACTAAGAATTCGTAGTTACTTGTGATTATAGCAATGTTTTCAGTAGGACCTTCCCCTAGATAGCCATCTTCATCTACAGATACGGTAAAATCCACACCTTCTTCTGAAGCTTCAAGGTTCATAAGGACATTATGAAGATAGTTACAGCTTTTTATACGGGCAAAGTGGGCATGTTTTGAAGGAATTTTACTTGTCTTTACAGTAACGCCTTTTTCATACTGCTCTGGCGGTCTTACAGGAAGTTTGGTGATCACCACATAAAGTTGGGATCCAACAGATTCTTTTGGATGGGTCGAAAAACTTCCAGGACCTCGAGATACAAAAATTCTTACAACACAATCCCTTACCTTTGTAGCCCTTATTGTTTCTATGATAATATCCTTCAAGGTATTTCTATCAACGGGAATCTCAAGCTTAATAGAACTTGCGGAATGCTCAAGTCTGTCAAGATGTCTTTCCAGAAGATACAACTTACCGTCAACACACTTTAAGGCCTCAAAAACTCCATCTCCTCTATGCACCATATGGTCATCGATGGGAATAAGCATGAGCTGAGGATCCATTACAATACCACCCAGCCAGCTAGAATACATTGCAAGATACTGGCTATAATGGGGCTCGTCTTTTTGAAAAAGAGCTTTCAAAAAATCATCCTTACCAAAAATCTTCAATTGAGACTCCATAACCAAACCCCTTTGTGAAAATTGTTAACTTGAACATCCCAAATCTTAGCAAAACGAATAAAAGAGTCCACAAGAAAATAAAAAACCTGGGGCAGCAACCCCAGGTTTTCATTCAGCTTAGGACTTCAACGCTTAACAAGACATACTATCTGTTCCCATTTATGCGTCTAACGCGAACCGCTTGAGGTCCCTTTGAGCTTTGTTCAATCTCAAAAACGACCCTATCCCCATCGTGAAGAGTCCTGAAACCTTTACCTTCAATAGCTGTGTAGTGAACAAAAACATCACCTTGGGTCTCGGTTTCGATAAAACCATAACCTTTCTTTTCATTAAACCACTTAACTCTACCTTCAGCCATAATACCTTTACCTCCTTAAAAACCTAACATACTTGCTTTACCTGGAAGGATCATTTTTCAGGAGTAAACACTTCTTTAGCCCGAAACCGGACCCAAAGGTTCAAATACCCCTTACTACTAGATCGCTTCCAAGCTTCTACACACAAAAAAAGCGAACCTACCAACAGGTAGGATCGCTTTTTTCCACAATCAAAAAACTTACCACTAAAAAACATCAACTTCCTTTACTCTAAAATAAATTCCCCTTCACTATACACGCAAATTTAAAAATATCAAGCATTTTTTCAAACTTCCTAGAAGTCTTTAAAATCATCAAGGGGGATTATCTCCTCCGGCGATACTTCTTTGGTCTTCCTAGCTATCTTCTCCGAAGGCCTTGAAGGTTTTTTAAAAGAAGACTTATCAACTAATGGCTTCCCAGACCTAGGAGCCTTTACCTCCTTTACCTTAATTTCACCACTTCCCTGAACATAGACCATTAAATCCCTTACACTTGCCTTAAGCTGTTGAACCTGGGCATTCAACTCTTCTGCCACAGCGGCAGACTCCTCAGAATTGGCAGCTACTTGCTGAACCACTCTATCCATTTCAGAAATCGCTTTATTTATCTGGGAGACACCTTCCGCCTGTTCGTTGGAAGCAGCAGCAATTTCTCCTATAAGCTCAGTTATCTTCCTGGCTCTATCCTCGACAACCTTAAAGGTCTCCTCCGCTACCGATACATAATGGGAGCCTTCCTGAACCCTTTTTCTAGTATTTTCTATAAGCTGAGCGGTGTTTTTTGCTGCTTCTGCTGCCCTCATGGCAAGAGCTCGAACTTCATCCGCAACAACTGCAAAGCCTGCTCCCGCCTCGCCTGCCCGAGCTGCCTCAACTGCAGCATTCAAAGCAAGAAGATTGGTCTGGAAGGCTATCTCATCTATGGTCTTTATAATCCTTTCTGTTTCTTCGCTGGCCTTATCAATATCCTTTATGGACTGAACAAGGCTCGTCATTGCACTATTTGCCTCTTTTACTGCCTTTTCGGTCTCTCTTACCATTCGATCAGCTTCTTTGGAGTTTTGAGAATTTTGATTAGCCATAGAAGAAAGCTCTTCAAGAGCTGAAGCGGTTTCCTCAAGAGATGCTGCCTGGGTGGAAACTCCCTCAGCAAGTTGCTGACTGGAGTTGGAAATCTGATCCGCTCCTGTAGCTACCTGATCAACAGCTTCCCTCATACTTGTTGCAATGTCTATAAGAGACTTGCCTACATTTCTTGTAAGAAGAGCTGTTATTAGAATACCGATTAAAACAATAATTACTGAAAAAACCCCGATAAAAATCCTTGTTTTGGAAACAATATTTGAAAGTTCTGCTTCAGAAACCACTTTGCCTTTAACGATTTTATCAAGCTCTGCTATCAAATTAACAGCTTTATCACTTAGAGGCTTCACCTCCTTGACAAAAGTATCGCTAATTTTTTTGTTGATATCCCTATATTGGGCTTCCTCTGCCACGATCTCCTTTATTAAGGCTTCAAAACGCTGAATGTTTGGGCGGATACTAGAGTCAAGCTCAGTTAAAGCATCGTCAACCTGAAGTTTTGAAACAGCTTCCTCAATTTTTTTTGCTGAAGCCCTAAGTTGACTGTTAATTTTTTCCATCTCAGGCATGTATCTGGCAAGAAGCTCCATATCCTTAGACCAGTTGTTCATTTCTTCTGTTTGATAATGCTTCCATTCTTTAAGTTCTACCGTGAATTTAAAGGGCTTTCCCTCCTCAAACTCTTTTGCTCTTTTCATAAGGGCTTCATTTCTTTCATCCAGATACACCCCTGTTCCAAATATCCATCCCCAAGGTTCAAAGAGCTGGACATAGGAGATCTTGGGAACCGCGTCCTGTTCCGAATACTTAGGCCAGTAATACATAACATAGCCAGCCTTATTTTTCTTACAAACATTAGCAAACTCAACAAAAAGCTTTTTGCCCTTTTTATCTTCAAAGTTACTAAGATCTTTTCCGTCAAGCTCAGGTTTATAGGGATGCATCACCATTTTAGGATGAAGATCGTTAATCCATATATAATCTTTTCCCTCGGGACCATATCTCAAAGACCTAATAAGTTTTTTGGCTAGTTCCTGACGTTCCGAAAGAGTCCCTAAGGTGCTGTCTTCTGCTATAGCCTTAACCATGGAAAGGGCTGATTGGACAATAGAACGGGTAAGAAGCTGGTAGTTTCCAACACCACCTAGTTCTCTTCCAAGCTCCATTGAAACATGCTCATAAAAGTTTTTATGATCCACCAAAACGGTTTGAAGAAGATAGGTTCTAAATCCGAGGTGTTCCCTTCTTTCTAGAGAGGCTATCTGTTTAGTAAGTTCACTTAGCTTTTTGTTTATGTTGTCAAGCTCATTTAAAACTGATGATGCGGAAGGGAAGACCTTTTCAAAATCACCCCTCTTAGAAAGAAACTTACCAATCGGCATTTCAGATGGCTCAAGAGGGATTTTAAGCTTTTTCAAAGAAGCATCACTTGTGTAGGTAGCGACTTCGTTAGTCCACAAAAAGTGATTCAGTCTAAGCTCAGCTATCTCTTGAGGCCATTTTTTGTGCTCAATGATATTTTG